>WFLX010174491.1_pt1 | contig 21043 bp, 17 predicted proteins | sample 4967041 | NCBI WGS metagenome assembly WFLX01 (sample SAMN12857096, study PRJNA449069) | gut metagenome | isolation source: stool from male and female vole | host: Microtus ochrogaster | place: USA:Florida | collected 2017
CTTTCTATTTTCTCTTTTTTCCTATTGTGACAAAATCTATTTTATATCGTCACCGTATTGCTTAAATAACCAACAATTTCTGTCCTTCTACTTAGTATTTCATCACATACATGATTAATATATAATCTATAATTTATTTTTTCCTCATTATCTTTAAACTTGAGAATCTTATAAAATAGGAAATCCTCATTCCAATCAATTTTTTCCAAACCTTCCTCATCATAGTCATAATTCATAGCATCTAATAAGGGAATAAATAAATTAGTTAATCGTAATCTATCATTTTCTGTAAAATATTTGTCATATTTTTTCTCGATACCTTCTATGCGCGCACCGTATTTGTAGGAATAACTTCCATATGCATCATAAAGTCGAAATCCATTTAATGTGGGAAATTCAAGCTTTTCCTCATAATCTATATATAAAATCTTGCATAATTTCATCATTGTTTCTTTGGGTGATAGATTCACTTTTTCTATTTGTAAAAAAAATACACAATAATCATGAACCAAATTACACAAAACCGAATTAAAAGAAAAATATTTAAATAAATTTAACACTCTTGGGGGAATGAGTAATTTTTGCCGTTCCATCATAGCCAACATACTTCCAAAATTCTGTGTGATATTACGGACAGTAACAAGAACACGATTATATTCAAAAAAGTTTATAAATTTTGATACCATTTTTCCATTATTCTCATGCTGCTGATCCAAAATATATGGCAAACCATTACTCACATTGATATTACGGTCTAATGCTTTTGTATGAGCATAAACAAGTGCTTTATATAGAAATGATTCTGATATAATTCCTTTTTTCACCTCACTCTCCTTAATTAATAACTCTTCCATAACAGCCTTGAACTTCTTTCCATACTCGACAGGATAAATTGAGTCTTGTTGTTCTACTTTTATTGATATACACTCTTCGTATTGCTCTTTTAACTCAGGCTGATAATCTAACCTTTGAATAATCTCTTGAACTGTTGTATTTCCTTTCGTTATATAGAACAGAGTATAAATATTTATATATGGCGAGTAAATAATTCCCGGCGGTAACGTCATAATTTGAGTATGTCCTTCTAGCAATCCACCGCAATAAATTGACCCGCTCCTTCCATAAAAATTTAAGCTGATGATTTTCTGTAAGGAGGTAACTATTTCATAATCTGATAAATCATTAAATTTTATTTTCTTTCGAAGATCATTCAATTGCTTAAGGTCATCAGCATTACCGCTCACACTATATGCCATATTGTAATAATCATACGCAAGAAGATATTCACCATTTTTCTTATGCTCCTCCGCTGCTAATAAAAATCCCTCGTATGCATCCACAGCATTTAACTTATTTCTAATATCCGAATCTAATTTATGACCCTTTTTCCCACAAGAGGTACTTTCGTATGTTAAGGGTTTCTTGCCAATTAGTGAATTTACATTGAAATAAATTTCACAATATCCGGCATTAACTAAATCAATACCACTGATTATTCGTTCAAAGCCAGATTTAATTAATCTTACCCACTTTCTATCAAATCTTTGAATTTGAGAGCCGCCGAGGTAAAATTATCCGATGACGCTTGGGGTAAACTGGAAAAATTTTGCGGCAGTTTGCCATTTTACAGCAAACACTATTTTCCCGATATGCAGCGCTTGACCGAAAAATAAAACAGGGAAGCTACTCACTCACCTTCTTTAATTGAATCGCAATATACGGCCTGCCCGGCAGTTCAACGGCAAATCTGCCCTTGACAATTCCTCTGTCCTCTATCGTCATATTCCAGGTATCAATTACTTTCAGCCTGTACTCAGTAGTATCATCTAAATGATACTGCTTGAGTGCTGGCTGCATAAAGCTGTAATAAATCAAATAGTAATCCTTTACCGCCCCGGAAAGGCTCACCTGAGGCACGGCGCACACTTCCGCCCAAAAGCCCTCTTCAGGCATCAGCCCATTTCCGGGCGTTTCCTTCCAAATATCCAAAAGAAACTGAAATCTTTTATGGCTCTCTCCATGGAGGCTGCCCCCATGCGACCACCAAAGAACACCTTCCTTGTTTAAAAAGGTTTCCCCATGACCGGGATAACCTCCCCTGCACACAGCCTCCCAAAATCTCCTAAGCATTTCCTCACCGCTTATATTGCCCCAGCCGTGAGGGATATTGCCCTCATATGCAATTTCATCCAAAACTACCGGCTTCCGATACCTCTCTCTCCATTCATTGACATTTTCCGCCGTCCTGTATAAATCCTGCCGCTGAATACTGCAATGTGTCACCCATGGTCGGCTATAATCATAAAAAGGAATACAATTATGAATGGAACGAAGGTGTCCATAGGGGTCATGACTACAAATCAGTCCGGCATACCTCTCCCAGTCGGCAAACGTCTTGTCATGTAGCAAATCATACTCATTTGCCAAAGACCACCACACATTTCTGTATGCCGAAAAGCGTGCAAGCACATATTTCCAGTATAGGTCATCCTGTTCCTTTGTCATACAGGAGAACCCCCATCTGTCATAGGGATGCATTACGATAAGGTCAGCCTCTATCCCCAGCTTGCCAAGCTCCTGAATACAATACTCCAGATGCCTGAAATGCTCGGGATTAAATCTGGTAAAATCCCACTCATTGCCCTTACTTCTGTTATTATACCATAAAAAATTCTCCGGAGTCACCACGGAGGAATCCATGGGCTTTCCCTCATAGGGATAGGAACGGGGCTCCTTCAAATTATAATCATAGTGCTTCGGTAAAATACAGAAACGGATTTTATTAAAGGCACTCTCTTCAAGTGTCTGTAAGGTTTCTTTGATTCTCTCGTCTGATTGAAGCGCCCACACATAGCAGGTTGTTCCCAGACAATAGTAGGGAGTTCCGTCCTCATACGCAAAATGCCATGTATTTGCAACTCTTACCGGACCATGATTCCCCTCCTTGGTTTCTACTGAAATAAATCTCCCTTTAACAGGCTCATTTAAAAAGTCTGCCGTAAGAGTATACTCATATTCTCCCACAAAAGACGGCATGAACCTGAATTTATACACACCATCTCCGTCATAAAATCCGTCCGCCGTAACAGTTTCCCATTTGCTGCTAAACACTCCCTGCAAGGTGTAATCGGTAAAAGGATTACCTTCTGTCGGTCCGTCCAATGTGGCTTCAAACACATCCCATTTTTCTACCTGTATCATTACAATCCTCCAAACTACTGACAGTCTACAAATCAAGGCACCGAACTACATGTCAGAACAACTTTTCCTGCCGGAAACACTATTTCTTTTTATAAATATAACATCTCCCTCAAAGGTCGTCAACAAGCGGCTCACGGTTTACAGCAGCCAAAAAACACCCAGCATGTATTTGCCGGGTGTTCAATGTACTAAATATATTAATTACTTATGCAATCTTAGATTTTGCAAGCTCCGCCAGAGTTTTGAAGCCCTCTGCATCATTTACGGCCATCTCTGCCAGCATCTTTCTGTTCATATCAACGCCTGCCAATTTCAGACCATACATAAACTTGCTGTAGGATAAACCGTTCAGCCTTGCTGCTGCATTGATACGTGCAATCCAAAGCTGTCTGAACTGACGCTTTCTCTCTTTTCTACCTGCATAAGAGCTTGCCAATGCTCTCATAACAGACTGCTTTGCTACTCTGTACTGCTTGCTTCTTGCACCTCTGTAGCCTTTCGCAAGCTTTAATACTCTATTATGCTTTTTCTTGGCATTCAAGCCACCTTTAATTCTTGCCATGTCTTATTCTCCTCCATACCTAAAATTATAAATAGGGCAAAATCTTCTTCATATTCTTAACATTGGTTGCATCGGTAATTGCAGGTTTTCTAAGATTACGTTTTCTCTTAGTAGACTTCTTGGTCAAAATGTGGCTCTTATAAGCTTTTGCTCTTTTTAATTTACCTGTTCCTGTTGCTTTAAAGCGCTTAGCCGCTGCTCTGCTTGTCTTCATTTTTGGCATAACTATATTCCTCCTAAACTATTCTTAATCTATTTTAACTTCTGCGTTTTAACGCTTCTCAGTTAAAAACATTGTCATACTTCTGCCCTCTACCTTGGGAGCTTTCTCTACTACTGCAATATCGGACAGGCTTTCCGCAAAATCATCTAAAATATGCTTGCTGCTGTTCATGTGTGCCATCTCACGACCGCGGAAGCGAAGTGTTACCTTTACCTTATCGCCCTTAGTAAGGAATTTCCTAGCTGCGTTTACCTTAGTGTTAAGGTCGTTAGTGTCAATGTTAGGTGAAAGGCGGATTTCCTTTACCTCAATAGTTCTCTGCTTTTTCTTAGCTTCTTTCTCTTTCCTTACCTGCTCGTATTTGTACTTGCCGTAATCGACAATCTTACAAACGGGAGGCTTTGCTGTAGGAGCAATCTTTACTAAATCCAATCCTGCCTCCTCTGCCAGCTTCATGGCTTCTCTGGATGANATAATTCCAAGCTGCTCGCCCTCCTCGCCAATCAAACGTANCTCTTTGTCTCTGATNTGTTCNTTAATCATTAAATCGCTNATGGTCTTGCANCTCCATAAGAAAACTGTTTTGCCTNAGCATAAAAAGCGGACAAGTCCNCTTACGAGATTTGCTTTGCAAACTCGTTATTTCATACGGAAATTCCTTAGGAATTTCCTATTCAATAAAAAAATGGATAGCATAACTATCCACTGTCAATCCTTCACCATGCAAACGCAAGCCGCAAAACGGCACACCTTCACAAAAAAGATATTAACGCTTACCAGCCCGGTTGCCGTAAGGTGAGAGCGGATACTCTGCTTGTTTGTTATGTGTGCTTTTCACACTATTTAGTAGTTTAACACTGAAATTAGCTGTTTGTCAATATACATTTTCATTTTTTATATATTTTTTCGTTTAGTATTTGCAATTATGTAAAGCGGATATATTATCCGCTTCGCCAATCTCAGAGTTTTTCTACTTCTCTGTAAAAGTAGCACATGCCGTCTCTCTACAGTCGCACGCACCGCAGCCNTTNATATCCANATGNTCTGCCACACATNNATAATTNCTGTTATAGATACACTTCNCTGCTTCGCAATCGATGCTGATAACCTTACTGGGATGAGACAATGAGCTGGAATAAGTGTCACGTCCTTCCCTTTTCTGCGCAAAACTCTCACAACAGGTATCCTCACAATCACAGGCATGTTTACCGCCCACCATAATATCTCCCTTACAGCAGTAGCATTCATCATTGTAGGTACAATTTGTTACTCCACATTTCAAATCCGCCATACAAGCCTCCTTCTGCGCATCTCCTAATATTATTAAAATAGAGGTACGCAGAATTAGTTTGTGAGGCTTACCAGATTAATATACATTAATCATAAATATACATTAATTATAAATATATATTAATCATAAATATACATTTATTTACTGTTTTTTATATAAATAATGAAATCTATACCAAGTCTGTGAAATTCATATAGAGGCAGCTTCGTCTATTCCTGAACCGTTTCCTTCCGAATTTCCTTGGTGCGGATTTCCTTGGAAATCTGGTCGATAAAGGAATCAAGAGCCTTTTGCCCCTCATCTCCAGCAAAACGGCTTCTCACGGAGACAACGCCTTCCTCTTCTTCCTTCTGTCCAACCACCAGCATATAAGGTACCTTCGCAAGTCTTGCCTCTCGGATTTTAAACCCAATCTTCTCGGAACGGTTATCCGTAGTTACCAAAATACCGTTATCCTTTAATTTTTCTTCAACGGAAGCAGCATAACCGGCATATTTTTCCGAGATAGGAAGAACGCGGACCTGCTCAGGACACAGCCATGTAGGGAACTTTCCCTCGTACTTTTCAATCAGCCATGCAAGGGTTCTCTCGTAACAGCCCATAGAAGTCCTGTGGATAATATAAGGACGTACCTTATCACCGTTCTGGTCGATATAATACATATCAAACTGAGCCGCCAGCAAAGCATCCCACTGAATGGTAATCATAGTATCCTCTTTGCCATATACATTCTTCGCCTGAATATCCACCTTGGGTCCGTAGAATGCGGCTTCGCCTTCTCCCTCATAGAAGGGAATATCCAGCTCTTTTAATATCTGACGGATATGCTCCTGTGTCTCCTCCCATACCTCGGGTTCACCGATATATTTTTCCTTGTTATTGGGATCCCACTTGGATAGGCGGTAGGTCACGTCATCACCCACACCCAGAGTCTCCAGACAATATTTTGCCAAGGCAAGACAGCCCTTAAATTCTTCTACCATCTGATCCGGTCTTACAATCAAGTGCCCTTCTGAAATGGTAAACTGGCGAACACGGGTAAGTCCATGCATCTCTCCCGAATCCTCATTTCTAAACAGAGTTGAAGTCTCTCCGTAACGCAGCGGCAGGTCACGGTAGGAATGCTGTGTTGCCTTATATACAAAATACTGGAAGGGACAGGTCATAGGACGAAGCGCCATAACCTCCTTATCCTTCTCTTCATCTCCCAATACAAACATACCGTCAAGATAGTGATCCCAATGTCCCGACAATTTATACAAATCACTCTTTGCCATGAGAGGGGTCTTGGTGCGCAGATAACCTCTTTTCTCCTCCTCATCCTCTATCCAACGCTGCATGGTCTGAATCATCTTGGCACCCTTGGGCATCAAAAGCGGCAGACCCTGACCGATTACATCAACCGTGGTAAATAGCTCCATTTCACGACCCAGCTTGTTGTGGTCACGGTTTTTCACATTTTCCCAGTATGCAAGATACTCCTCCAACTCCTCCTTCTTATTAAAGGCAGTGCCGTAAATACGCTGCAGCATAGCGTTCTCGGATTTTCCTCTCCAATAAGCGCCCGAGGAGGAGGTCAGCTTAAATGCCTTGATTCCCTTGGTACTCATCAGATGAGGGCCCGCGCATAAATCCACAAACTCTCCCTGACTATAGAAAGAGATTTCTGCGTCCTCCGGCAAATCGCGAATCAGCTCTACCTTGTAGGGCTCGCCCTTTTCCTCCATAAACTTAACGGCTTCCTCTCTGGGGAGAGTAAATTTCTCCAGCTTCTCTCCCTTTTTGATAATCTTCTTCATCTCTGTTTCCAACGCATCCAAATCCTCTCTGGAAAAGGGAGCATGGTCGAAGTCATAATAATAGCCGTTTTCAATGCTGGGCCCGATTGTCAGCTTTGCATCGGGAAACAAATGCTTTACCGCCTCTGCAAGCACATGGGAGGTGGTGTGACGAATGGTTGCCAAGCCCTCTTTATCATTAGCGGTACAAATACTCAGCTCGCAGTCATGATCAAGCACGGTCCTTAAATCTACAACCTCCCCGTTTACCTTTCCGCAGCAGGCTGCTCTCGCAAGCCCTTCACTGATATCCAGTGCAATGTCATACACGCTTTTACTCTCTGCATACTCCTTCACGGAGCCGTCCTTTAATGTAATCTTCATTTTCCTGTTCCTTCCTTTCTTTCTGCGAATAAGCAGGCTGCCGCTTCCCGTTTTGAATCTTCTTATCCGCGCAAAAAAGTCCCTTGCAATATTTCTATTGCAAGGGACGTAATATACGCGGTTCCACCCTTGTTGCGGCATATAAGCCGCCACCTTCATTTGCTCGTAACGGGAGCTGCCGGGCTGTATTAAAGCCGCTCCGAGATGGTCTTCCACCGCTTAGGGCAAAACCGCTTGCAGCACATGGCACATATCTCTTCCTAAATTGCACCAAGGCGGTTCTCTCTGCTGCCTGCCACAGCTTACTGTTCTCTTCAACGCTTTCTATATTGCTTAAGACTTATGATTAAACATCATAATACTTTTTATACTTTTTGTAAAGCTTTTTCTGTCTCCTGATTACAATACTTTACAACGTATCTTTAATATATCTACCCTGTTTTAAAATATTTTGACGCTGGTTGCTGTTTACTAAACAATTATTGCTGACAAAAAAGAAGCGCAAAATTTAATTTTTATGCTTCTTTTTTATTATCTATGCCTGTTTATCCATTTCCCCTGCAATATAGCTTTCTATCGTCTCACGAGGCATACTTAAGGAAACCGCAAGTTCTCCGTACAGATTGTCCTCCGCCATGCGAAAATACTTGGCGTCCACTGCCGTCACCTTGCGCCCCGCCTCCAAACGTTTCTGCTTTCTCAAATAAATGGTTTTTATGATCTTAATCCATTCCTCACAACAATTGGTCTTCATACATCCCTTATATTCCTGCTCTAAAAGCTTGTCATTGGTGATTGTAATCAGTGGAATATCAGGTATTCCCTGAATCAATTCATCAGCCTGCTCCTTGCTCAACACTCTGCGCATAGATTCCTCTGCCGTATCCACAGGCACATACACCGTGCTCCCTGCCATATAAAGGGGCTTTAAGATATAATACTTTCTCTCTTTATCCACGCCGGAAATATTTAGAGTAGTAATATCCTCCACCATGCACACGCCCTTGTTGCCACATACTACATATTCACCTTTTGCAAACACTGCCATCCTCCTTTCTACTCATATCCGAATCACAAACTATTCATTATCTGCACTTTTCTACTAATGTTATAACCTTATTTTAACAAATTAAACCTCAAAATGTCAGTAAACTTTTGCATTTTCTCTCAATTTCGTGAATATTGCTAATATCGGCACCTACCCTCTTTGTGCAAATCGCTACATCATCCGGAAAAATCCAACAGATACCATCGATTCATGGCAGGATGCTCTGTTCCGGCAAACGGCGCCTCCATCTGCTTAAAACCATAATGAGGATAAATTTTATTTGCCGTATCAAGCAATGTGGAAGTCTCAATATAAAGTGCCGGAAAGCGCTTTTTTGCAAAGTCAATCACACATTCCAACAAAAATGCGCTATACCCCTTTCCTCGATACTCCTTGTCTATATAAAGCTTTTGCAGCTCTCCCACCTGTGGTTTCCCTACAAAAGGCGCCACACCGGCTCCTCCCGCAACCACGCCATTTATCTCCAAAACCCAATAACCGGCTTTTTCCGTACTATCATAAAAGCCTGCCAAATTTTCAAGCTGCGGGTCAAAATATACCGTACCCGGAATATCCAGCCCATATTCCTTTAAAGAGCTTTTTACAATCTGCTTCATGCGCCGATTATCCCTTTTCTCTATTCTTCGCAGTGTCACTGAGCTTTTTGTCTGCAAATACCTATGTATCATGTCGAGTTCTTCCATAAAAATACAGTGACAGATTCCGTTTTCGCTCACCAAATCACGGCACTGCTCAAAATCAAACCAGCGCACCTCCTCCACTTCTTCCTCCTGAAGAGTGAATTCTTCCGCCCTCTTATCGCACCAAAGCGCATACACGTTTGTTACCTGATTATCCTTAAAAAGCTTTCCGTAAAACTCCTGTTCCCATACAAAATGCCTCTGCCCGCAATAATGAAGCTCCCACGGGTTAGCGCTCAGCCCCAGCTCCTCCTGAAGCTCCCGCAGGGCAGAAGGAACAAAATCCATCCCCGCCGGAATATGCCCTGCACTGGAAATATCATAGCAGCCCGGGAAAGAGTCCTTATTCTTACTGCGCTTCTGCAGCAATATCTGTACGCCTTTGGAGCGTTTTCGCAATAGCCACACATGGGAAGTTCTGTGGCGTATTCCCTCTGCATGTGCCACGGTCCTCTCCACCGTCTTCCCTGTAGGTATACCCTTTTCATCCACAATGTCTAAAATTTCCATATATTCTCACTTCCGCGCTGCTTTTTGCACATCTCAAGTTTACGGTCGCAGCACAGACGCAAACCTCTTCCGCCTGTCCGCCGAAACGGACATTCATTCAATATTTGCCTTTTCCCTCCACTCCGCTTCCTTAAATCCCACAAGCACAAAGTCTTCTCCCACCGCAAGGGGTCTCTTTACCAGCATACCGTCGGTGGCAAGCAAAGCCAGCTGTTCCTCCTCCGACATCTGAGGAAGCTTGTCCTTCAACTTCAACTCCTTATACAAATTGCCGCTGGTGTTAAAAAAACGCTTAAGGGGCAGTCCGCTCATCCGTACCCATCTGGCAAGCTCCTCCTTTGTAGGATTTTTCTCCTTAATAGGGCGCTCTTCATAAGGTATATTATTTTCAGTAAGCCACTTTAAAGCCTTTTTACAGGTAGAACATTTTGAATAGCATAATACAAGCATAGTTTTCCTCCTTAAGTAAATACCTTTTTTTAAGTATAACATGCTCCTCCATACAGGGCAATTCATTTCATATAAACACATGACAAAAAAGACTGCCAAACCGCTTTATAGGCAATATGACAGTCCTGTAGGAGGATAAAAAATATTTATGCTAATCCTTCATGCCAAAGCTTTTTTTGCGTAGAAATGCAAGCCGAATTTCAGGCTTGGCTCTATCATTCTGATTCTGCGGCCGCTCCTTTGCGACAATGGATTTTGCTTTCCATTTACCCCTGAAATATCGGCTCACGCATACCACCGCCGTTGTCACCCATGTTACGCCTGTGGTAACCCAGATGCCCCAGTAGCCCAAAACAGGAATGCGTGTAAAAACTTGCGAGTATAAGATACGGCAGGTAACCTCCGTAAGTCCGTTTATCATGGCAAATCCTGTATCTCCACAGCCGTTTAACAGCGCACGGGGCACATAAATCATACCTAACCCGAAATAGCACAGGCTGGTAATACGCAAAGCTCTGTAGCCGATATCAATTACCTCCTGCTCCTTCACAAAAATACCCACTATTCTATGTCCGAACAGATATGCTATAGGAATTAATATTATGCTGAAAATCAGAGCTATTAATGCGGCCTGACAAAACCCCTTCTTCACACGGTCCGCCTTACCGGCTCCTATGTTCTGCCCCGAATATGTAGTAATCGCCGCTCCCAAAGAACCATAGGGCTGCTGCACTATCTGTTCAATACGATTTGTAATAGTATACGCTGCCATTACCGTGTCTCCAAAGCTGTTTACCACTCCCTGCAGCGCCATGCAGGAAATCGCTATCATGGAATTTTGTAACGCCACGGGCACACCCAAACGGAAAGATCTTACAATAATCTTCTTGTGAGGCTTTAACTCCTCCTTGCTCAAACGAAAATACGGCACCTTATGATAAGCATAAATCAGGCTTGTTGTGGCAGATATTGCCTGCGCAATAATGGTGGCAAGAGCCACGCCAAATACGCTCCAGTCTAACGCCAGAACAAAGGTTAAATCCAGCACCACATTGACAATGCTGGACAACATCAAAAAGTACAGAGGCGTTTTGGAATCCCCCAGTGCCCTCAGGATTGCCGCCACTCCGTTATACAAGGCAATTGCTATAATACCCGCACAGGTAGTTCTCATATAAATAATGGAATTACCGATGATATTGTCCGGCGTCATCAAGAGCTTTAACAAATGAGGACAAAGTATAATCCCGATAACACTGACCGTCAATGCCGCCATCACCAGCACATAAAAGGAATTGGCAATAGTGGCACGCACATTTTTCTCATCCTTTGCCCCAAAATACTGGGATACAATAATGCCGATACCTATGGCAAGACCCGAGCTTAGTGAGAAAAACAAAAAATTCATAGAGCCGCAGGTTCCTACCGCCGCCAATGCATTTTTCCCTACGAAGTTTCCCACTACAATGGAGTCCACCATATTATACAGCTGCTGAAAAAGATTTCCTATGAGCAGAGGCAGCGCAAATTTTAAAATATGTTTCGCCGGACTGCCTGTTGTCATATTCGTCACATTTCTGGTATTCATCGTTACACCTCATGTCCGCTTCAGCGGACTCAAAATTAATGTTTTGTAAGTATTTTGCTTTCAAGCTTAATGATTTACTTCTTTCCCAAAATAATCTGTGTCTCCGTCATACCGGAAGTCAGTTTCACAATACCGCTCCTGCCCTGCATTTCAAGTACATAATCTCCCTTGAAACCTTCCGCCTGTGTCATTCCGTTCTCATCGGTACAAATCTCACAATCCGTCCACCATTCTCCCTTGATCAGCTGCATCAGTTTTTCATACACAGGCTTAATACTATTGTCCTTGCGAATCACTCCGCTGGGTGCATTCAGCCAAGCTCCGTCGGTAAAATCCCAACCGGTAATTGCTTCCACCAAAGGATGTTCAAACAAAATACGATACATTTCTTCCGTCTGTCTCATCTGTCTTTCTTCCCCCTCGGGAGTGGAGGGCCATTCTTTCACCTGAAAATCATTTAAATCCTGAATTTCAGGCGGTATTAAATCTCCTGAGACAAGGGTATTTTCCGTAAAGTGGATAGGAAGNCCNAANTGTTCATAACGTTCNANANCCTGCTCAAGNTTCTCCGCTCCCCAATAGCCTTGGTGNTGGTGAGACTGAATACCTATGGTACTGNTAGGTACTCCCGCCTGCAAACAGCCGTCAATCAAAATTTCATAAGAAATGGATGTGTTAAAATCGTTGAGCAAAAGCTGCGCATTGGGATTCGCTGCCTTGGCGGCGGCAAATGTCTCCTTTACAATACCTACTCTCCCGATGTCCCTGCACACTCTGGTAATCGCATTTTCATATTTGTCAAATATAGGCATGATAACCACCTCATTGATAACATCCCATATATCAATGATACCTTTANNATCAGTTACATCGCGCTCAATTCTCTTCAATTGCTTTTCCAAAATTGTTTTATTGTCATATTTCATCAGCCAGTCCGCACAAGCGGTATGCCAGCAAAGCGGATGCCCCTTCACAGTCACATTATGCTCCCGCAAAAACTTTGCCGCATTCATTCTGCTCACGGTCTCGGGCTTTCCTTCCTCCGGCTCGAATCTTCCTAAATAAAAGGGCAGCGTGCCATAATTATACAAAGCAAGCCATTTGTCTATTCTGTCCTTAAAAAAAAACATATCATCCTCATCTGTGGGATTTGTATAGGTAATGGCATCAAAGGCGCCGCAGCCAAACAAAAATTCATGATTTACTTGTTTGAGCAAAAGCCTGGTGTCAGCAACGGGATTTCCCTGTTCGTCTACAATACGCAGCTTACATTGTGCTCTTCTGTGTGCCAATTTGCCAATATTTTTCATATTTTTTCCTCTTTTCTGCCCTTTGGCTCTGTAAAAGTATTTTTATTATATAATTAATTGAAATTATAATTATTTTTTTCTCTGTATACTACCTATACCTTGCCGTTTTATAATCACTTTTTGTCATTCAAATTCCTTAAAAAAGTGATGATTTTTGCAAAGCTTGTCACGTAATTCTTGACTTTCCTTAACTTTTTGAGTATTCTATATATAATATGTATAAGTTATTTTATATTCCCTGTGAATTTTTTCTGCAATTATGAGGAGGGCAAAAAATGGTAAGTACTAACAAATACGAAAATTTACATTTTGACCATATGATTAATACCATCAATACAGGCTTTTTTCCAAACTCTTTTCCTCTTCACTGGCACAAATATATAGAGATTGTTGCTTTGCCGGAAAATGCCACGATAACCAAAGCGCCTACCCTGCGTATCAATCAGACGCTTTATCAGCTGGCTCCCGGAGATATTCTGTTGATATGGCCCGGAGAGGTACACGAGATTATTGAAAATAATGACAGTCAATTAATCGGTCTGCAATTTTCAATTACCGTATTTAGTGAATTGCCTGATTTCACCCCATTTTTAAATCTTTTCCGAACCTTTCACCATATACGCCTGTTAAGTTCTCCCGAGCTGGCGCAAAGCATGTTGATTCATATTCAGCACATGCTATCCGTTCAGGAAAGCCAAGAAACCTTTTCAGGTGTGGAAACATTGATATGCTTATATGAAATGTTTATAGATTTTGGAACCTACCTTAAAAATACAATTTTGAAGGACACTGAACAATATGCAGCCAGTACCGGCAAGACAATCGAAAAGATAAATATTGCCTGCAGCTATATTATTGAAAACTGTGACAATGAGCTTACTTTGGAATCAACCGCTGACTATATCGGTTTCAGTGCCTGTTATTTCTCCCGTATCTTTAAGCAGGTCACTAATTATAACTTCATCGAATACCTGACACTCCAAAGAGTGAAACGGGCGCAGCTGCTTTTGTCCGACTCCGACATGACGATTACGGAAATTTCCTATCAGGCCGGTTTTAAAAGCATTTCAACCTTCAACCGAGTGTTCAGGCAGTACAAAGGCTGCTCGCCCAGTGAATATCGCAAATATTACTTAAAATAACAAATTACTTTTTTAAGTCAAATACAAAATGCGGCTTGACAGCCCTTCTTTCTCAAACTGCCACAGCCGCATTTTGTTATCTGAATTCCGTTAGCTTTCCTTATCGCTTACATTTTCTTATGCTTTGCACGCGCCGTCAACCGACAATATTTCACCCGTCACATAGCTTGCCATATCGCTTGCCAGATACAGGAATGCGTTTGCCACATCCTCGGGTTCTCCCGGTCTTCCCAAGGGAATCTTAGCGCTTATCCTATCGACCATCTCCTTGGGCAGCGCCGCAACCATATCCGTCTTGGTAACTCCCGGAGCCACCGCATTGACACGGATGTTATCCTTACCCAGCTCCCTTGCCAAGGAAACGGTAAGCCCGTTCACCGCATATTTGCTGGTGGGATACCCCACGCCCGAGGGCTGCCCGCCTATACTTACCATAGAGCTTGTATTAAGGATGCAGCCGCCTCCCTGCTCCTTCATAATCTTCACGGCCGGTAGTATTGCATAAAACAACGCCTTTACATTCAAATCAATTGCTTTGTCAAACTCCTCCGGCGTGTAATCATAAATGGGCGTACTCTGGGAAATGCCCGCATTATTCACAAGAATATCCAACTTGCCGAACCTTTCCTTTACTGCGAGAACTGCCTTCTCCACCTCTGCGGCATCTGTAAGCTTCGGACACATACCCTCTACCTCCCAGTTGGCATTCTCTTCTCTCAGTTGTGCAAGCGCCTTATCCACAGTCTCCTGTCTGGAGCCAAAGAGTACAACCTTTGCGCCGTTCGCAAGATATTTGCGTACAATTTCATAACCAATTCCCCTTGTTCCGCCGGTTACAACGGCAACTTTACCTTCCAATAACATAAATCTACCTTCCTTTCTCTAAAACCGGAGCTGCCGCTCCTCTTATAGTATGATTATACAATGGACTACACACTTTGTCACCCTATTTTACCGCTTACCAGACCTTCGCAACAATTGACAATTGACACAAAACAATCCTTTGACAGCAAAGAGTTTTTATGCTATGCTGTTTCCAAAGAAAGGCAGGTGAGTAAATATTATGGAAAAATTTTATGATATGAAAAACGGAAGTAATATTGCTCACTTGATAAGCTTCGCATAACAGGCACCGATGTTTACCATAGGCGATAAATTCTGCACTTTCGTTTTTCGGAAGTGCTGTTTTTATTTTGAAAGGATAAACATTATGCTGAAATTAAAACATTTATTTGAAAATTATGACCTTGCAAAGGAAGCATTAAAAAACTGGGAACATGATACAGCCGGTCTGGACAATATGCTTTCACAATTCCGCATTTCTTCAAATGCAATTTATCCCTTTTGTCAAAACGGCAATATCTGTTTTCTACGGCTTGCCCCCCTTGAGGAGAAGGTAGAGAAAAATATTTTCGGAGAATTGGAATTTATCGACTACCTTCTCGCACACGATTATCCTGCATTAAAGCCCCTGCAAACTAAAAGCGGTGAAATATGCCTGAAACTGAATACCAAATGGGGCAAATACTATGCAGCTGCTTTTCAGGGAGTACGCGGCATACAAATTGAATCTACGGATATGTCCATGGAAATCATGCATGAATACGGAAAAACTTTGGGAAGGCTTCACTCCCTTTCATCCCAATTTCATCCGCATATTAGGAAACAGACATATACCGAAGCCTTAAAGCAGACCGAGTCCATATTATACGAATATGCCGCTCCGGGCTATATGCTTTCGGAATTGGAAACAGTTAAATCCGAGTTGAATAAGCTTCCGCTAAATAGTGATAATTACGGCTTAGTCCATTATGACTTTGAACCTGACAATGTCTTTTATGATGCAGAGACAAACATCTGCTCTGTCATTGATTTTGACGATGGCATGTATCATTGGTACGCACTGGATATTGAACAAGTTTTTGACTCCCTTGCGGAAAGCTTAGACGGAGAAGCCCTACAAGCCGCCAAAAATGAATTTATCTGCGGATATCGAAAGGAACGCCCCTATACCAAAGAAATGCAAGACATGCTCCCGATTATGCGGCGTTTTATCAACCTGTACGGCTATGCCCGGTTAATCAGAGCCGTTGCGGAAAAGTTCACCGATGAACCTCAATGGCTGACAGCTTTAAGGGAAAAGCTTAAATCATCTATACAGGAAAAGGAAAAAAGTGTTCGTGGTGTGCATACTGACTTTTCAGTGCTTTAGTTGTCATCTACAATAATCTGTCGATCACTTCCTTTGCTATCGGCATAAAAAATACCCTTTTTCGATAANNATTTTCATNTCTGGNTTCTTACNAAAAAAGAGGTATTTTTTACNTAGACACANACTGTTTTACACTACNTGATTTTTTNCTAAGCTAAAACAAAGTTGTGCTGCTTTTGCCCGAATGCTAGGATACAGTTCTTTTCTACCAAATGCAGGAAGGAAACGCACAGGCTGGCGAATATATCACGCAGGAGAAGGCAAAGCAGCTTGCGCTGGCCCACGCGGGAATCTCTGAAAGTTGAGTTTGACTATGACGATGGTCGCGTGAAATATGAGGTTAAATGGAATGTGGGGCGTATGGAATATTCTTGTGATGTAGATGCATATACCGGTCAAATTCTCAGCTTTGAAAAAGAATTGGATTAATTTGTTAATGGCTTTATCCAAAAAAATATTAAAGCAGAAAATGTCTGCATATTCAATAAAAATTGGCTGACAGGAGGAGCGCCTTTGACGCAACAGGCAACCCGCCCACTTTTATCTCGGTTGGAGTCCTTGACTTTCTGAAGATTGACAATATTGCATGGGCGCATAAGCTTCAGGATGCAGGCATGTCGGTAAAAGTGGTCGTCTACAACGGCATGAGACACTGTTACCTGAATGCCATGGGGGTTCCCGCAGGCAGAGGATGTTGTGGATGAAATGGGGTAGTTTATACAAACATACAGCAACAGCGGCAATGGGGCAAAACACCCGCAAAGCCGCTGTTGCGCGCTTCCTTATTTCAAAATATCTTCCAACGTCTGCATCAGTTTTTCTATATCAATGGGCTTTGCCACATACCCGTTCATTCCGGAGTCCATGGCCTCCTTCCGATCCTCCTCAAAGGCATTGGCTGTCATTGCCACAATGGGGATTGCCGCCTTGACAGCGTCATCCAGCGCCCGGATGGCTCTTGTAGCCTGATAGCCGTTCATTATAGGCATCTGGACATCCATCAGAATCAAATCATAGGTATCCGCAGGATTCTCCTTCATCCGCTCCACGGCTATGGTTCCGTCCTCCGCCGTATCAATAATGAAACCGGCACCTTTCAGAATCTCCCGCGCAATCTCCTGATTCAGCTCATTATCCTCCACTAGCAGGATTCTCTTACCGTCAAAGTGCGGCTCGGGTGCGCTTGTTTCCTCCGCGCTTTCCTGATCCATATAAGGCGCTGCCAGAATACCTCGCAGCTCCGAGAGGAAGAGCGGCTTAGAGCAGAACGCCGTGACGCCCGCCTCTCTCGCTTCCTCCTCGATGTCCGACCAGTCGTAGGCGGTAAGTATGATAATAGGTGTCAAATCCCCGATGATCTTGCGGATCCGGCGGACAAGCTCTATGCCGTTCATATCCGGCATGAGCCAGTCGATGATGTATACGCTATAAGGCTCGTTCTGCTCCAGTGCGAACTCCGTACGGATAATCGCTTCCTTTCCCAGAGTGGTCCAGTCGGGGTGCATACCAATGGCGGACAGCATCTTGCTGGCGCTGACGCAGGTATTTACGTCATCGTCTACCACCAGCGCCCTTAGATCCTCCAGCTGTTCCAGCCGCTGAGACTTCATTGGACTGTCGGGAACCCTAAAACGGAAAACTACGGTAAACTCCGATCCCTTTCCTTCTTCGCTGTCCACCGTGATCGTGCCTCCCATCATATCCACGATATTTTTAGTAATGGCAAGCCCCAGACCGGTTCCCTGAATGCCGCTTACGGTAGCAGTCTGTTCCCGCTCGAAAGGCTCAAAAACATGCTGCAGAAATACGCTGCTCATGCCGATGCCGGTATCCCTGATCCGGAATTCGTATGAAGCGCTGCCCTCCTGCGCTTCGGAGGTCTGGATAACACGGACGCTGACCATACCGCCGGGCTTTGTATATTTCAAGGCGTTGCTCAGAATATTCAGCAACACCTGATTCAGCCGGAGCTTATCACAGATAATCGTCTCGTTTACCACGTCCAGAGTATCTATGTAGAATTCCAGCTGCCTTGCTTTCACGTCAGCCTGAACGATGGTCTTCAGATCGTGCATGATCTCTGGAAGGCTGGCCTCCTTTTCCTCAATCTTCACCTTGCCGCTCTCGATCCGGCTCATGTCCAACACATCATTGATCAGGCTCAGCAGATGGTTGCCGGAGGTCATAATCTTGCCCAGATAATCCTGCACCTGTGCTTTGTTGTCGATATGGGTCACCGCCAGAGAGGTAAATCCGATGATGGCATTCATGGGCGTGCGGATATCGTGGGACATATTGTTGAGGAAGGTAGTTTTGGCATTGTTGGCATACTGAGCCTGCGCCAGAGCTTCCGACAGAACTGCCTTCTGCTCCTGCTCCTTGCGGATCATCTCGTCAATATTGCGGAATCCCGCAAGAATAAAACTGTCCTTTTCAAGAGCGCTTTCCCCAACCTTCACATAGGTATATTGGAAATGATGGTTTTCTCCATCTGCCTGTATACGGTAGCTCCCCATATATTCCCCATTCAAGCCTATCTGCTCCCTGACCTTGTCCAGAGAAAGAGCCTGTGCGAGATATTCCTGATCCTCCGGATGGACACGATCCCGGATATACTGGTTCAAAATCGGGGCATAAGGCTGCTCTTCCTTAGAATCCTCTTTCAATCCCTCCGTCACGTAACCTTCCAATTTTATAATTCTGGCGGTACCACACTCCTCATTGATGGCAAAAACATTCGTATAGTCACGGCTTAATGTTTCCACAATGGCAAGCTGCTCCTTCATCGCCCTGTTTGATTGTTCTGTGGTATCCAAAAGCTTCCTGTTCCACCGGCCACGCAGATAGAGCACCAGAATGATGCAGATAATCAGGGTGATGGACAAAACCACGAAGAGCATGATTTTCGGATTGGCCTGCATATATTGCAGAAGATTCATATCCTCAATGGTATAGGAAGTATGTTTTAAAACCAATTGATTCAGCATGTCATCCGACATCTNCNGGATACATTTATTCAGTATGGTAATCAGCTCATGATCCGCACTGTCACGGACATACATCCGAAATTCCAGATTCATATCGTTCGCTATGCTGTAATACAGGGAATTGGTAGCGTCACGGTTCACAAACAACTGCGCCGTATAGGCATATACATATGCAGCGTCCGCCTCCCGATTCAAAACAGCCTGCATTGCAGCCTCTCTGGTGGAATAGTTCAAAACCTCTAAATCTCCGTGAAATCTCTGCGAAATGAAAACACCACTCTGTGAATCCGATACGGCAATCCTTTTGATGTCTCCGGCGAAATCCTGTCTTGTTACCCTTGCCACGCCTGTCGTCATATAGGCATCCGTATTGAACCCGCGGTAAGCGGCATCCTCCATAATGGCGCTGGAGCTGAGCCTGTCTATAACCACATCCACGCCGTTGGCGCCCGCCATGGTATTATAGTCCTCCCTGTCCTCTGGTATCACGATTTCATAAGGCAGTCCGGCCATCTCCATGACGCAGGCAAAATAATCCGGCAGAATACCCTTTAATTCTCCGTCCTCCACATAGGAATAGGGCTCTCTGTCGCCAAGGGCGGTTACAGTAATCTTTTTTTCTCCGGAGACCACTTTCTGAATGTATGCCTTCTCGCGCTCCGTAAAGGTGAGTGTGGAAGAATAAACCGGACCATAATAGTGATAATACAACACATTTTTCCAGTCGCCCTCATTCTGATCCATCTGGTCAATGGCATAGTTGATTTCGTTAAGCAGCGACCTGTCGTCTTTTCTGACAATTGCGTAGAAGTAATCCTCCTTGATAACATCCAGTGTCTTTTCATTTTCAGCCTTTCTCAGATTACTGGAAAGGATTGCATCAATCTCGCCATCCTGCAAAGCGGCCACAAGGGAATCGGAATCATCGTATTCCTTTATTCTGTAGGAAAATCCCTTCTCCTCTGCAAACTCCACCAGGCTCTGGTTCTGGCTGCTTCCCGTCAGCTGTCCCACCGTCATTCCATTATAAGTTTTGTAATCACCGCTGTGCAGCTGTGAATTATCGGCCCGGGCCGAGAGAACAGTACTGTTTCTGCCTATAGGAAGAGAAAAGGCGAATTTCTCCTCCCGCTCTGCAGTCCTCCGGGCAGTGGTTACCATGTCGATCTCACCGTTTTCCAGCATAGTCAGCATTTCACTCCAGGAATTGTCATAGCCTGTGTACTGGAAATTCAGATGGGAATATTCTGAGACAAGGTCAAGAAATTCGATGCCGTAGCCGGTCAGCCTGCCCTCCTCGTCCTTCATGTGATAACCCTCGAAGTAGAAGATACCGGCTTTAACCGTCCGGTTATTGGACTGTCCGTCGTCGGCTGCTGCTGTTATGGAATTATGCAGGGTGAGGATTAAGCATATCATAAATGCAAAGATTCTTTTTCTGTATGCCCTGTTTACAGACTGCACCGTGTCCTTTCCCTGATTGCCCCCGACCCCGGAAAACATCTTTTTATCTTTTTGAATGTTCCGCATAACTATACTCCTTGTTAATTCTAAACTGCTGTTCTTTGTAAAGAAACTTGAAGGATTGAAGACTACTCCTTAAGAAATTGCCTAAGTACTTTCAATCCTTAAAAGAAATAAGAAGCCTTACATGGC
>WFLX010134149.1_pt1 | contig 21042 bp, 15 predicted proteins | sample 4967041 | NCBI WGS metagenome assembly WFLX01 (sample SAMN12857096, study PRJNA449069) | gut metagenome | isolation source: stool from male and female vole | host: Microtus ochrogaster | place: USA:Florida | collected 2017
AGGTATGATCATATGAGTGTTCCAAGACATATAGCCGTTATTTTGGACGGAAACGGACGCTGGGCGAAGAAGAAGGGGATGCCGCGTAATTACGGGCACGCTCAGGGCAGTAAAAATGTAGAAGATATGTGTGAGATCGTATACAACAGGGGGATAGAATATTTTACTGTTTATGCGTTTTCTACGGAGAATTGGAGCCGTCCTGATGATGAAGTGACCGCGTTGATGAAGCTGCTTCGCGATTACATGAAAAACTGNATCAAGCGCGCCAATAAGAATAATATGAAGGTGCGTGTGATCGGCGATAANACGGNANTGGCGGAGGATCTTCGCGAAAGCATTGCACAGCTGGNGGAAGCCANAAAGGATAATAACGGGTTAAAATTTACCATTGCCATAAATTATGGAAGCCGTGACGAGATTGCAAGAGCCGTCAGACAGATCGGCGAAGATATTCGTGCCGGCAGAATGGAGCCGCAGGAGATTACGGAGGAGCTGATCGCATCCAGACTGGATACCGCGGGGATGCCGGATCCGGATCTGATGATCCGTACCAGCGGNGAACAGCGGATTTCNAATTTTCTGTTGTGGCAGCTGGCATATACGGAGTTTTATTTTACACCGGCATATTGGCCTGATTTTGATAAAGAGGAATTGGAAAAAGCGATTGAGGCATATGAAAATCGCGATAGAAGGTATGGCAAAATATCCACGTAAGCAAAGCGGAATCGAGCTCGGCACTGCGCAATTTGCATTATGGCGCAAAAAACGCGCCGAATTATGGTAAAATATCGACAGATATTATACCGCGCCGAGCGAAGCGAGTGTGCATCGCGAAGCGCATACCATGTGCAAAGCACATGGTATCATAAACTCAAGAATCCAGCCGCTAAGCGGCTGCCGTGCTATCGCACTCAAAGCTTGATTTCCTGCTGACATGGTAAATTATAAGTAGTTGATAGATAGGTATATTAAAGGAGGAAGCTGTGTGAAAGTCAGAATAATCAGCGGTGTGACATTTGCCCTCCTGATGATGNTGGTGGTATGGCTTGGGGANGCNGTTCTTGCAGTGGCTTGGTGCGCGGTGTCCGTGATTGCATATATTGAAATGGCAAATGCAACAAATGTCAGNGTGATTGANGCNCAGGGAAAAAGNAAGCTCAATCTGATAGAGACGATTTCNATTGNTGGAATCGTTATTTATTATGCAGTNGTTTATNTNNTGCAGGAACCCCTGTATGAAATGCTGACGNTCATNTTTCTGCTGATCCTTACAATGNTGGTTTNTGTNTTNNCNTTNCCNAAATATAAGGCGGAACAGATNATGCATTCTNTTTTTNCATTTNTNTATGGNCCGGTCATGATCTCTTTTTCCTTNATGACAAGNATGATGAGTAATGGTATGGATACACCGTTATATAATATCGGGTTTTTTGCTGCGTGGATGATTTTTATTTCTGCATGGTCTTCAGATACCTGTGCCTATTTTGTTGGTGTTGCGTTTGGCAGACATAAGCTGGCCCCGACCTTAAGTCCTAAGAAATCTATTGAAGGAGCCGTTGGCGGCGTATTGGGCGCAACCATTGCAGGAGGTCTCTATGGGAAGATTCTGGAAAGCTGCGGGGTCTTTAGTGACGGGGGGATCTGGATCTTTGCCCTGCTTGGCATGTGCGGAAGCATTGTGGCGCAGATTGGCGATCTTGCGGCTTCGGCTATTAAGCGTAATTTTGATATTAAAGATTATGGGAAATGCATTCCCGGACATGGCGGCGTGCTGGATCGTTTTGACAGCGTGATCTTTACTTCGCCGCTGATCTATGTGCTGGCGCTGTATTTTCTTGGATAGCGGGAAAGCAGTATTACCTGCTGCAAAGAACTGCTGGTATATTCTATAGATGAAATAGAATAAAATGTCTATAAAGGAGTACTTTTCCGTCAACGGAAAATGATACGGATCATAATGAAATTAATGAATACGTCAGAGGACAATCAAAACGATCAGAGGGAATCCCTAAGTATCAAACGTCTTGTCATTCTTGGCTCCACCGGTTCTATCGGCAGACAGACTTTGGAGATCGTCAGGGAACAGGAGGGACTGGACATTGTTGCGCTTGCCGCAGGAAGCAATACGGCTTTGATGGAGGAACAGATTAGGGAATTTCATCCGCTATATGCCGTTGTGTGGGAGGAGAAGGCAGCAAAGGAACTGCGGGAAAAGGTCTCCGACCAGAATGTAAAGATCTTATCCGGTATGGATGGACTTCTAGAGATATCATCTCTTGAAGTGTATGATGTGTTAGTTACTGCGATTGTGGGTATGATAGGAATAAGGCCGACCATCGCGGCAATCAATGCGGGGAAAACCATCGCACTGGCAAATAAAGAAACGCTTGTAACNGCAGGACATATCATTATGCCNCTGGCNNAGNAGATGAATGTCCNTATCCTGCCGGTAGATTCGGAACACAGCGCCATTTTCCAGTCGATGAACGGGGAACCGAGAGAACGGATCGCAAGGCTTTGGCTGACAGCCTCCGGTGGACCATTCCGCGGAAAGAAGCGTGAAGAACTTGCCAATGTCAGAGTGGAAGACGCCCTTAGGCATCCGAACTGGTCCATGGGCAGAAAGATTACGATAGATTCCGCTACAATGGTCAATAAGGGATTAGAGGTCATGGAAGCAAAGTGGCTGTTCCATGTGGATTATGACCAGATCAAAGTTGTTGTGCATCCGCAATCCATCGTCCATTCCATGGTGGAATATGTGGACGGAGCATTGATCGCCCAGCTTGGCACGCCTGATATGAAGTTGCCGATCCGTTATGCATTATTTTATCCGGACAGACGTCCGACGGAACAGAAAAAATTAGATATTTCGATGCTGTCATCGCTTACTTTTGAAGAACCGCAGTGGGATTCCTTTACGGGACTTTCTCTTGCGCTGAAGGCAGGAAGGGAAGGCGGAAGCATGCCCACCGTATATAACGCAGCCAATGAAAAGGCGGTCAGTCTGTTTCTGGAGGGAAAGATCACCTTTTTACAGATTCCGGAGATTATCGGGAGCTGTATGGAGCGTCATAAAAAGATAGATGATCCTGACGTGGATCAGATATTGGCTGTAGAGCAGGAAACGTATGAATATATCATGCGGCATTTTTGAAAATTATTGTAAAAGATATAATTTTCGGTAATAAAATAATTTCCCAATAATGGATTGTAATTATAAAATAAATATAGTCAGAAAGAAACAGTTTAAGGAGCGTAGCTATTTTGTCATCCATGTTTATTACGATCATTTCATTTATCATCATATTCACCGTTGTTGTGGTTGCTCATGAATTTGGGCATTTCCTGATTGCAAGGCAGAATGGGATCAAGGTGAATGAATTTGCAATTGGCATGGGCCCCGTGATCTTTAAGAAGATGATCAGGGGGACCCGCTTCGTCATCCGGCTTTTGCCTATCGGTGGGGCGTGTATGTTTGAAGGCGAGGACGGTAAATATGAGGGTGAGGAAGAAGAAAAAGAAACACCGGAGATCGCAAAGGAGGGCACGTTTAATGCTGCACCGGTGTGGGGGCGTATCGCAACGGTTCTTGCCGGCCCGATCTTCAATATTCTTCTGGCATATGTGCTTTCTCTATTTCTTTGCTGGTTCTGCGGTTCCGATATTCCTATTTTGAGGGATGTTACAGAGGGTTATCCGGCGGAGGCTGCGGGAATGCAGGCAGGAGACCTCATTATTCAGATCGATCATCAGAAGATCCATATCTGGAGAGAGATCAGCGTGCTTTCCTATATCAGTGACGGAAGCCCAATTGCGGTGACTTATGAACGTGACGGACAGCAGTATGAGACGATGATCACACCGGTATATTCTGCAGAAGCAGACCGGTTTTATTATGGGTTTATTGGCAGCGGACAATTTATTGACTGCGATAATATCAGTGTATTTAAGTATAGCTGGTATGAGGTGCGTTACTGGCTTTTATCTACAGTGCAGAGCCTTGGCTATATGATTCAGGGAAGGGCGTCTGCGGAGGATATTGCCGGACCGGTGGGAGTTGCCACGGTCATAGAAGATACCGTGGAGCAGACGGTGGATGAAGGGGCTTTTACCGTGATCATGAATATGGTCAATATCGCTGTGCTTTTAAGTGTCAATCTGGGGGTATTAAATCTGCTGCCGGTTCCTGCTCTGGATGGAGGACGGCTGGTGTTTTTGCTGATCGAGGCAGTCCGTGGTAAACGGGTGCCGCCGGAGAAGGAGGGGCTGGTCCACATGGTGGGTTTTGTTCTACTGATGCTGCTGATGGTATTTGTCCTGTATAATGATATTATGAGGATCATAGGTTAAAGTGTACTGATAGGAGGTTATTTTGATGAAAAAAATCAGGTTAGCTATTGTTATTATTCTGACATTACTTCTTATAGTTTCTGTTGGTATTATTGTGCGTACAAAATTGGTAAATGTAGATGATACTAATGAAATATCTTACTCAGAAACATATTACTTCTACGAAGAAACAGAACTGAGTAATGAAACGGAGGAGATATCTTCTGAAAGTTACAGCCCGACAGAAATAAAGTAAAGGTTTTTTTGTGTTAAAAGAGTCTTGCACTTTTTTTGTTTTATGCATATAATAATCCTACAACATTTCAAATGTTCATGAGGTCCTTCGGACCGGCTGCGTTTTGCAGTTTTTATCCACAATAGTTGAGTAAATGTAATAATCGTTGTGAACGGAGTAATATTTTTCATTATTCAAGATGACGATATAAGGCAATTTGTATTTTGGCTGTGCGAAAAGATCATAAGACAATCATGAAAGAAGGGAGGAACTATGTGTGCAGATNTATGGTTGTNTATATGAAAGGGGACAGCGGGAATCGAACCAGGATTCCATTGNCCTGCATAAGATCGTGACGTCATATGGCGAGGCGGTGCTTGCTTTAGTATGTGACGGAATGGGCGGAATGGATGAAGGGGAAACGGCTTCCGGCTATGTTGCCGAGAGGATGAGCTGCTGGTTTTATGAAGAACTGCCGTTACTTTTGGAAAGACGTGTTGGCATGAAAGGAATTGCACGTTCCATTGAAAGAAAACTGTTTCATCTTCATATCGATCTGAAGGAGTATGGAAAAAGGAAGGGGATCGTTACCGGGACTACTGCGAGTATTTTGGTGATCGCTAATAAGAAATATCTTATCTGTCATTTGGGAGATTCGGCCATTTTCAGGATCAAGCGGAAGAATTCCGGCTATAGGTGGATGTACAAACCTTCCGGCGGCGGTTCTGGCTTACGATGGATAGCCAAATTTGGGGGCGGCAGTTTTGGAAGAACGATCAGGCGTATGACTAAGATTCATGGAGATGCGGTATCCGGATTGGAGCGGTGTATCGGCAGTGGAAGATATTATCCGCCGGACGTCATGTGTGGCAGACTCAGGAAGCATATGGCATTTCTGGTCAGCAGCGACGGATTTTGGCATCATCTGAAAGAAGATGAAATTGGCAATACCTTTCAGGGGGAATCTTCAAAATGCACCGGATGGACGGAAAAGCGGCTGAGGGCATTAGCGGCGAAAGCACTGCAGCGGGGAGAGACGGATAATATATCTGCAATTTATCTGAGCCAATAAGACAAAAATGAAAAAACAAAAAAGAAAGGCGGGTATGGATATGGAGGAAATCAGGATCGGAAAATATAAAGTGCTTAGAAAGCTTGGAGAGGGCGGCAGCGGCAGCGTCTATCTTGTGGAGGATTGCGCATTAAAAAAACTGTATGCATTGAAAACGGGCGGCAGAAAGGAGATCATAGAGGAAGCAGAACGGATGAAATCCATCACTGACCGTCGGTTCCCGTATCTGGTTGATGTGATTGATATGACAGAACTGATGCCTGATTGTCCGGATCATAGCAGTAGTGAAGCGGGGCAGGGAATTGCGGCTTCGGGCTTTATGGGTATCATCATGGAATATATTGAAGGTCCCACCTTGGAAGAATATATCAGGGAACATGCACCTTTAAGCGAGCAGGAGACGCTTTCGCTGATGAAGCAGATTGCAGGAATGTTAAAATATCTCCATGCAATGCGCCCGGCGGTGATCTATAGGGATCTGAAGCCGTCGAATCTGATCCTTCAGCCGGATGGTATGCTTCGTGCACTGGATTTTGGGGCTTCGCTGCAGGGATATGGGCAGATTTCGTCAGCTTATTCTTATGGAACTTACGGTTATTGCGCACCGGAGCAGCGAAAAGGAAAGGCACTGACACCGGCCTGTGACATTTATGCCTGCGGTGTGATCATGTATTACATGCTGACTGGGATCGATCCTGCAAAACCTCCCTATGGTGTTCTGGGTAAAATGAATGCGCTCACGGAAGTTTCCCTAACGGTGTCTGCCGTTTTGGNGAATGTGGTGAATGGCTGCTGCCAGGAGGATGCGTCCGATCGGTATGCGGATGGTGGTGTATTGTTGGAGCGGTTAAATACGATTTCCACCAAAAAGGAGGAGATCAAAGATAAGGTGTTGATGGCAGCATATTATCTGGTCTTATTTGCGACCGCTGCTTATACCGGCTTTGGAATCTGCAGCTTCTATCAGGGGAATGCAGACCGGCTTGCACTTTCGGTAAGCATGATGTCATTGTGTTTTGCAGCATGGCTGATGCGCAGACTTATTGTCGAAAAACATATCCGCAGACATTTTATTAAAAAGTGGGAATGGAATCTGCTTTATACAGAAAAGAAAACGATAGGTCTGTGGATGATTGTCATGGTTATCTTTCTGGTGTCCGGATGCATCAAGAGGGACACACCGGAGCGATTGCCCGTCTATCTGACGGATGAGCTGGGGCGGAATATTTTAGTAAGGGATGGGTGCGAATATTTTGCACAGGGAGATATCTATTTCTGCCTTCCTACAGAAGAAAACAGTTATTATGAAATTTATTTTTACAAAATGGATGCTTTCCGGGGAATTGAAAAAGAGCAGATTTTTCGTGTCAGGTAGGCTGCAGGAAAGTATATCTTGTGGATATCATCCGGCTGGAAACACCATATTGATATTTCTTATGGCAATTGTTTGGGGATTGTGGTAAAGTATAGATAGTCTGTTATTGTTTCATAATACATAATGTCAGACAAAAACCAAAAGTGAAAAAACATTGAAGAAAATAGAGAAGAATAGAAGAACAGAGAACAAGGCGTAAAACAGGAGGAAAGAAGGAAATGAAAGTTGCGGTAGTCGGAACGGGATATGTTGGTCTGGTGACAGGGACATGCTTTGCTAATATGGGCAATAGAGTCTGGTGTGTTGATGTGGATGAGAAAAAGATAGAGAATCTGAAAATGGGTATTATCCCAATCTATGAACCGGGTTTATCGGAGATGGTTCTACAAAATTACAATTCGGGCAATCTGCATTTTACGACGCAGATCAAAGAAGCGCTTGAGGTATGCAATATCTGCTTTATTGCAGTAGGAACGCCCATGGGGGAGGACGGAAGCGCGGATCTCCAGTATGTTTTAAGTGTAGCGGAAAGCATTGGAAAATATATGACACATCATATGTATGTGATCGATAAATCCACAGTACCTGTGGGTACGGCAGGAAAGGTACGGGAGAAGGTCCAGGAGGAACTTGATAAGCGCGGCAGCGATCTGACGTTTGACGTGATCTCTAATCCGGAGTTTCTAAAGGAAGGCAGTGCGATCGACGACTGCATGAAGCCGGACAGGATCGTTATCGGTGTGGATAGTGAGGATGCGGAAGAGACGATGCGCGAACTTTACAAACCATATCTGATGAATACGGACAATTTTATCTTCATGGACATTGCCAGTGCGGAAATGACAAAATATGCCGCCAATTCTATGCTTGCAACGAAGATTTCTTTTATGAATGAAATTTCCAATATCTGCGAGCGCGTCGGGGCAGATGTCAATAAGGTGCGTCAGGGGATCGGCAGTGACCGACGTATAGGATATTCCTTTATTTTCCCCGGCTGTGGATATGGAGGAAGCTGTTTCCCTAAGGATGTAAAAGCCCTTGTCAAGACGGCGGAGGAGTTCGGATATCAGGCAAAGTTATTGCAGTCTGTAGAGGATGTGAACAACGCCCAGAAGCATGTGCTTGTTGAGAAGATCATGGAACGTTTTGGAGCGGATCTTTCGGGGAAAACCATCGCGGTGTGGGGACTTGCTTTTAAGCCGGATACAGATGATATGCGGGAATCCGCTGCTATCACCGTTATTACGGATTTGACGAAGGCAGGCGCTGACATACGCGCTTATGATCCGAAGGCTATGGAGGAAGCGCAGAAATATTATTTGAAAGACAATGATAAGATTGTATACTGCAAGAATAAATATGAGGCGCTGGAAGGTGCGGACGCGCTTGTGTTGGTGACGGAATGGAAAGAGTTTCGGAGCCCGGATTTTTATGAGATTGGCAAGTTGTTAAAAACGCCGGTGATTTTTGACGGCAGAAATCAATATAGTGCGAAGCATGTGAAAAAATATGGATTGGATTATTATCAGATTGGGGTACGGCCTTCCTATGTGAAGGAATAATCTGATAAAGAGACTTTGTTATTTGGAAAGGAATTTTGATGAATATGCATCATGATACGACAAAGGAAGTCAGGATCGGGGATCGTATGATCGGCGGCGGGCATCCGATTCTGATACAATCAATGACCAACACACCGACAGAGGACGTGGCGGCGACGGTGGCACAGATCCATAGGCTGGAAGCAGCAGGCTGCGAGATCATCCGCTGCACTGTGCCCAATGAAGCTGCAGCGAAGGCGATTGCCGGGATTAAGAAAGAGATACATATACCGCTGGTAGCGGATATTCATTTTGATTACCGTATGGCAATTGCGGCTATGGAGTATGGGGCAGATAAGATCCGTATCAATCCCGGTAATATCGGCGGAGAGGAAAAACTTCAGGCGGTGGTTGCCGTGGCAAAGGAAAGAAATATTCCCATCAGGGTAGGCGTTAACAGCGGTTCCTTGGAAAAGGAGCTGGTGGAGAAGTATCATGGCGTGACGGCAGAGGGGATCGTAGAAAGCGCTCTTGATAAAGTCGGGATGATCGAGGCGGCAGGATATGATAATCTTGTCATCAGCATCAAATCCTCCGATGTGATGATGTGTGTCAGAGCCCATGAACTGATTGCCCGGAAAACAAACTATCCGCTTCATGTGGGGATTACGGAGGCAGGGACGTTGACAAGGGGCAACATTAAGTCGGCTGTTGGCCTAGGTATTATTCTGAATCAGGGGATCGGTGATACGATCCGTGTGTCGCTGACGGGCGACCCGGTGGAAGAGGTTAAATCGGCAAAGATGATCCTACGTACATTAGGGCTCCGCAAAGGCGGTATCGAAGTTGTGAGCTGCCCGACCTGCGGGCGTACCAAGATAGATTTGATTGGATTGGCCAATCAGGTGGAGACGATGGTTGAGGAGTTCCCTTTAGATATCAAAGTAGCCGTGATGGGCTGTGCAGTCAACGGACCGGGAGAGGCGAAGGAAGCGGATATCGGGATTGCCGGCGGAGATGGAGAAGGCTTACTGATCAGGCATGGCGAGATTGTAAAAAAAGTACCTGAAGACAGGCTGTTAGAGACGCTGCGTTATGAACTGGAGCACTGGAACTAAGAGTTATTGGGAGAAACCGCTGACGCGGATTTCTCATCGCGTGTCATCGCAGTAAAACTGTGAACAGTTTAACTGTGAACAGTTTAACTGTGAACAGTTTTACTGCGATGACATGGAGGAGTGATATGCAGAAATTCAGCGATACATTTGGCAATTTAAAGATAAAACCGGAATTAAATGCGATCTTTGCCGATATGGATGTAGAGCGTGTCCTGATGAATAAAGGGCAGCGCCTGATCAGGATCTATATGAGACTGAACCGTCTGATACCCAAAGCGGATATTTATGCGCTGGAAAAACAGCTGCGGAAATATCTTTCTCCGGATCAGGAAAATGAAGTAAAGATCTGTGAGGTTTATGAACTGTCCGAACAATATACGGCAGCATATATCTTAGAGCATTATTATGAAAGCATGTTGTTGGAATTGAAGCAGGCGAATATGGTTTTATATACGCTTTTTTTGCATGCAGATCCAAGGATGACAGAAGATGGGGTGTTAAGTCTGTCTATTCCAAATACGATTCTCGGGAAAAATAAAGAGCCGGAGATACACGAATACCTTGAACTTGTTTTTGGTAAACGATTTCAATTTGACATACAGACGGATATCCGATATGTGGAGCCAAAGGAGAGCAATTACCGCAGGGAGCTGGAAATGCGGGCGGAGCGTATGGTAGATGAGATCACGAAACATACCGCCGGACAGACAGATGGGGTGGCGGCGGAGGATTTGGCCGGTTCGAAAGAGACGAAAAGTATTCAGGAGGTTAAAGATCTCAAGGAGGAAGCACCTCCGAAAGATACCTTGGAGCCAAAGAGACAGTCAGAAGCGACGGTTCATAATGCCAAGAAAGAGACGGCATCGGAGCATAAGACAAAAGTGATATTGAAAAAAACATCTTCTTTTGCCAGAAGCCTGATACGTTCCGAACATCCTGATGTGATTTATAACAGGGAATTCGAAGGAGAGCCGTCTTTTCTGGATGATGTTTTTGACGAGGTCAGCGACAGTATTGTTGCGGGTGAAGTTCTGATGGTGGATGAACGAATTACGAAGACGGGCAAGCATATCATCAGGATCGANATTTCAGATTACAGGGATTCNCTCAGTATCANGCTGNTTTTAAATGAAGATATGNNCGGGGAATTCTTAAAGCTGATAAAACCCGGTGATTTTATCAAAGCAAAGGGGATCGTCAGTCTGGATAAATTTGATAAAGAGCTGGTGATGAGTNCTGTCATGNGTATCATGAAGACAACGGATACCNGAAAGAAACGGGAAGACCTTTCNACAAGGAAACGNGTGGAGCTCCATTGCCATACGAAAATGAGCGATATGGATGCAGTGTCTGACGTCGGGGATATCTTAAAGCAGGCAAAGCGTTTTGGACATACTGCGATGGCAGTGACGGATCATGGTAATGTACAGGCATTTCCGGCTGCCAACCATACTTTTAAGCCGGACGATCCATTTAAGATTATCTATGGTGTGGAGGCATATCTTGTTGATGATCTGCAGGAGATCGTGACCAATGGAAAGAACCAGAGCTTAAATGAATCTTATGTTGTATTTGATATTGAGACAACAGGTTTTGTGAAGACAAAGAATAAGGTGATTGAGATCGGTGCCGTAAAGATTGAGAATGGCGGGATCACGGAGCGCTTTTCGGAGTTTGTAAATCCTAAGGAGCCGATCCCTTTTGAAATCGAGCAGCTCACCGGTATTAATGACAGTATGGTGATGGATGCACCGGAGATTACGGAGATTTTGCCCAGATTTCTTGAGTTTTGTGAGGGATGTATTCTGGTGGCGCACAATGCTCATTTTGATATGGGATTTATCACTTATAATGCAGTGCAGCAGGGTTTAAATACAGATTTTACATATATTGATACGGTAGGGATTTCCAGATCGTTTTATCCTGCACAGGCGAAGCATACGCTGGATGCGGTAGCCAAAACGATGGGGGTAAGTCTGGAGAATCACCATCGTGCCGTGGATGATGCGGAGGCGACAGCGCAGATTTTTGTACGCTTTCTTCCGATGCTGGCGGAAAAAGGAGTTACCAATATGGAGGAGCTCAATGCCTTCGGCGTGCTGGATAAGGAGGCGGTTAAGCGGCTTCATTATTATCATGCCATCATACTGGCGAAAAATGAGATTGGCAGACGCAGCCTGTATAAGCTGGTGTCATCCTCCAATCTGGATTATTTCAGACAACGGCCGAGGATTCCNAAAAGTAAGATCCTGGAGTACCGGGAAGGACTGATTTTAGGAAGCGCCTGTGAGCGTGGAGAGTTGTATCAGGCAATCGTCAGGGAGCAGGATGAGGCAGAGATTGCAAAGATCGTTTCTTTTTATGATTATCTGGAGATCCAGCCCATCACGAACAATCTGTTTCAGATTGCGGATGAGAAGAACTATCCCGGCATACAGAGCAGGGAGGATCTGATGAATATCAACCGCCGGATCGTTAAGTTGGGAGAGACCTATCATAAACCGGTCTGTGCGACCTGTGACGTGCACTTTTTGAATCCGGAGGATGGGATCTACCGTAAGATTATCCTTGCCGGAAAGGGATTTACGGATACAGACAGCCAGCCGGATCTGTATTACAGGACGACAGAAGAAATGCTGGAGGAATTTGCCTATCTGGGAATGGATAAGGCGGAAGAAGTCGTTATCACGAATACCAATATGATCGCAGACATGTGTGAGAAGATCACGCCCGTGCGCCCTGATAAATGTCCGCCGGTCATTGAAGACAGCGATAAGACGCTTCGGAAGATCTGTTATGATAAAGCGCATGAGATGTACGGCCCGGAGCTTCCTAAGATCGTGGAAGACCGTCTGGAAAGGGAACTGACTTCCATTATTGGCAATGGCTTCGCCGTGATGTATATCATTGCCCAGAAGCTGGTGTGGAAGTCGGTAGAAGATGGGTTCTTAGTAGGTTCCAGAGGTTCCGTAGGATCTTCCTTTGTGGCGACGATGGCGGGAATCACGGAAGTAAATCCGCTGTCACCGCATTATTACTGTTCCAAATGCTATTATACGGATTTTGATTCTGAGGAAGTGAAGGCATATGCCGGCACCGCCGGATGTGATATGCCGGATAAGATCTGTCCTAAGTGCGGAGAGAAGCTTAAGAAGGATGGATTTGATATCCCATTTGAGACCTTCCTTGGATTTAAGGGGGATAAGGAGCCGGATATCGATCTGAACTTTTCCAGTGAATACCAGTCCAAAGCCCATAAATATACGGAGGTTATCTTTGGTTATGGGCAGACGTTCCGTGCGGGGACGATCGGCACGCTGGCGGATAAGACAGCGTACGGTTATGTCAGAAAATATTATAACGAGAGAAATATCGTGAAGCGCAATGCGGAGATCAACCGTATCACGCTTGGATGCGTCGGTATACGTCGGACGACGGGACAGCATCCGGGTGGTATCGTCGTACTTCCGGTGGGGGAGGATATTTCGTCGTTTACACCGATACAGCATCCGGCGGATAAGGATATTGATATCATTACGACGCATCATGATTATCATTCTATTGACCATAACCTGTTAAAGCTGGATATCTTAGGGCATGATGATCCCACCATGATCCGTATGCTGCAGGATCTGACAGGGATTGATCCACTTAAGATCCCGTTGGACGATCCTGAGGTAATGACTTTGTTTCAGACCACGAAAGCATTGGGAGTGGAGCCGGCGGACATCTGCGGATGTAAATTGGGATCGCTTGGNNTACCGGAGTNTGGTACGGATTTTGCCATGCAGATGTTGATTGATGCAAAGCCCAAGTCTTTTTCCGATCTGGTCAGGATCTCAGGGCTGTCGCATGGTACGGACGTATGGCTTGGCAATGCACAGACGCTGATCCAAGAGGGAAAGGCGACGATTTCCACGGCAATCTGTACGCGAGATGATATTATGACCTATCTGATCAAGATGGGCGTGGAAAGCTCACTGGCCTTTTCTATTATGGAGAGTGTGCGGAAAGGAAAAGGATTAAAGCCGGAAATGGAAGAGGCCATGCTGGCTAATAATGTTCCCGATTGGTATATCTGGTCCTGTAAAAAGATCAAATATATGTTCCCGAAGGCGCATGCCGCTGCCTATGTTATGATGGCATGGAGGATTGCATATTGTAAGATCAATTATCCGGTTGCGTATTATTGCGCTTTTTATTCCAAGCGTGCCAAGGCGTTTTCCTATGAGATCATGTGTATGGGTAAAGAAACGCTGGAGAGGCATATGAGAGAGTATGAGCGGAAGAATAGGGGTGAAGCGCAGGACAGCAGCGGTGAGGGGACATTGAGTTCGGAGAAAGAAAGCGGCGAGGCACAGGATGCTGTAAAGAATAAGGATCAGGAGCTGACCAATAAGGATAAACTGCAATATGGAGATATGCGTATTGTACAGGAAATGTATGCAAGAGGGATTGATTTTATGCCGATTGACATCTATCGAGCCAAGGCAAGGGATTTTCAGATCATAGACGGAAAGATCATGCCGTCGTTTTCCGCGATTGAAGGTATGGGAGAAACGGCTGCGGAACTTTTGGAAGATGCTGCCAAGGAAGGGCAATTTTTCAGTAAGGATGATATGAAGGCCCGTGCCAAGCTTTCCAATACGATAATCGAAACTTTGACCAGACTGGGACTGTTAGAGGGCATGCCGCAGAGTAACCAGCTCAGTATCTTTGATTTTGTTTGAAACCAAAAACGTAAAAATTTGATAAAAATGCTTGCATTTTTTCTGTATATGTAATAGAATAATCAAGGACTTATTTTTTAGTGATAAGACAGTCAAATGGCTTGTTGGTCAAGCGGTTAAGACGCCGCCCTCTCACGGCGGAAACAGGGGTTCGATTCCCCTACAAGCTGTTATAAAGAAAAGCCCAACCCATAAAGACGTTGAGATTGTTGGATTTCAATGTCTTTTTAATTTTTTACTTAATCTGCGTTCTTTTCATTTTTCGGTTTTGATGGTATAATGTATGCGAAAGCAATGAGCAGTGCGCGAGAGAGTGAAACCATATGCCGCCGGAAGCTTGCTTACGAGCGGCATATGGTTTTAGGAGCGAGCATAGGGCGAAGCCCGCGAGCGAGATGGAGCAAAGCGGAATCGAGCTCAGCACTGCGGTTATGATCATAGGAGCGAGCATAGGGCGAAGCCCGCGAGCGAGATGGAGCAAAGCGGAATCGAGCTCAGCACTGCGGTTATGTTAAATGGAAAAACTGATAATATTTCGGAATGGAGATCTTATGGTAGTCCAAAACAGCAAAGAAATTCATATGAAAAAAGCAAGCGAAGAACATGAGATTATGGATATGATCTCTATGATCGACGGCATGATGGAGAATGGCGTCAGCCGGCTTAAAGTTAAAGTCACGGAAGAACTGGACGCCGGCGAAAGAAGGCGGCAGTATCATCATGGCAGATGCGATATAGGAAGTCCGTGGGCGTGCGGAACGCCGTTTGACGTGTTGGATATAGATGAAAAGGATTGATTTATGGAAAAGATATTAAAACTCGGCATGCATGTGGAAATGATCAAAAAAGGTCTGGCGCTGGATGCACTGGAAAATATGGAAAAGAAATATATCAGCTCCCTGCATGAGATATTAAGCGACGGTACGCTTGTGCTTACGAATCCTACCATTAGGGCAAGGCTGGTTCCCTTGCACAAAGGCGAACGTTACGACGGGTATTTTTTCCTGAGGGATAAGATATATACGGCAGGATTCGTTGTTGAGAAGCCGTTTATTGAGGGAAATGTCCGCGTTGTGCGCGTGCGTCTTATCAGTGAACTGGCGAAATATGAGAGACGGCAGTTTTTCCGTTTTGAGACGACTATGGATATCCGTTATCTTTTGTTGACTGCAGAGAATACGGCTGAATTTAAAGAAGCCGTAAAGAAAAACAACCTTTTGCAGATGCAGGGGTTTAAAGTCGGTACGACGATGGATATCAGCGGTGGTGGAATAAGGTTTTATTCAAAGGAGCTGCTTCCGGAAGGAGGTATGGTGATTGTGCATATGGGTGTAGAGGTAGAAGGGCAGAAGAAAGATTATACTTTTTTGGGAAAAGTGCTGTTTTCCGAGCGCCACAGGGACAATCGGGATATTTATATCCATCGGGTTCAGTTCGTCGATTATAAGCAGGATGTCAGGGAAGAACTGGTGCAATATATCTTTAAATGTCAACGTGATCGCTTAAAAAAGCAGAATTCCTTAAATTAAGCTTGCAAAAAAGCGTAAATAGTGGTAGTCTGTTATTTAAGTACATAGTATGTACTTAAATACACTTTTTTGGAGGAAGAATATGAACAAATCAGAATTGGTTGAAGCTATGGCAAAACAGACTGGTATGTCAAAGAAGGATACGGAAGCTGGCTTAAATGCGTTCTGCGATGTAGTTAAGAAAGAGCTTGCCAGCAAGAAGGGTGACAAGAAGGTTCAGCTTGTCGGCTTCGGTACATTCGAAGTTTCCCAGAGAAAAGCAAGACAGGGTCGCAATCCTTTGACAGGTGAGAGCATCAAGATCAAAGCATCTAAGTCTCCGAAGTTCAAACCGGGCAAGGCATTGAAGGATGCAGTTAATAAGAAGAAAAAGAAATAATACTTACACAGCCATGTATTGGGCGTAAGGGCATCTGCAGAAATGTGGATGCCTTTTTATTTAGAATATGGAGTGGATGGTTTTTTGAATGCCGTATTTGCAATTATTTTTTGAAAATTTTAAAAAATTTACTTGAATTTAATGGAAAAAAGCGGATATAATTAGTGTTAGAGAAACTTTTGGTTGCCTACAGCAAGAGCTGTCTGCGACATGAAGCCTTAAAATTGATTGGAAAGGAGCTGGATTGCGGTGGCGAAGTACAAGATTGGCGATTACGTTTTATATGGTTTTTCAGGAGCATGTCAGGTGGTTGAATTGGGTTCGTTGTCATTTGGAGGTCCGGACAAGATCTACTATTCCTTGAAGCCGGTCTATGATTCCAGAAGCACGATCTATGTTCCTTTAAATAAAGAAGATGAGATTGTCCGCAAGGTAATTACAAAACCGGAGGCTGAGGAAGTCTTGGAGAAGATCACGCAGCGTCAGTCAGATGGAATGACATTGGAGAGGGATGCCTGTGAGGCGGTTTTGAGATCAGGGGATAATGTGGAAGTTTCCCAGGTGATTAGACAGCTTAGAAATCTTAGAAAAGAAAACCGAAAGAATCATAAGGGACTGAATATTTCAGAGGAACGTATCCTTCGTGATGCAGAGCGGATTTTCTTCAGTGAGATCGCGACGGCGTTTGAGATGACGATGGAAGACACGTTGGCAGAGTTTAGCGCGAGACTGGATGATTAGTGTGAAAAGTTTTTTATTTCTATTTGAACCGCCGAAGGCGGCATGAGGATTAGGGTTGATTTTCTAAATTAAAAAATGTATAATTATTTTATAAATCCCAAGGGGATAAACGTCCCTTTGGGATTTTGAGGTTAGCGCTGTATGAAAATTTTGAATATGCGCAGTTACAGTCCGTATGGAGGCAGGAGATGTCAGATCAGAAAACAAGGATGCAGGAATTGATCAAACTGCTTAACCGTGCGTCGGAAGCATATTATGCACGGGATGAGGAGATCATGTCCAATTATGAATACGATGCGCTTTATGATGAGTTGGTGCGTCTGGAGGAGGAGACGGGTACGGTTTTATCCGACAGCCCCACGACCAAAGTCGGTTATGAGGCAGTGGACGATCTTCCGAAAGAGGCGCACGAAATGCCGATGCTGTCTCTTGGCAAGACAAAAGACAGGGAAGAACTGAAGGCATGGTTAAAGGACAGGGAGGGGATACTTTCCTGGAAGCTGGATGGATTGACGATCGTATTGACCTATCGCAACGGCGGGCTGGTCAAGGGCGTTACCAGAGGTAATGGCGAAGTCGGGGAGGTCGTTACAAACAATGTAAAAGTATTTAAAAACGTCCCGTTAAAAATTCCCTATCAAGGTGAGCTGATCATACGTGGGGAAGCCGTGATCACATATTCGGATTTTGAGACAATCAACCGGAAGATAACGGATGCGGACACGCGCTATAAGAATCCAAGAAATCTCTGCAGCGGCTCTGTCAGGCAGCTGAATAATGAGATCACGGCGCAGCGGAGTGTCAGGCTGTATGCATTTTCCTTGGTCAGGGCGGAGGGTGTTGATTTTAACAATTCCTTTGAACGGCAGTTCCTGTTTTTAAAAGAGCAGGGATTTTCTGTTGTGGAATATAAAAAGGTGGATGCGGAAACGGTTCTGGATGCTGTCGCATGGTTTGAAGGACAGATTGGGCAAAATGACATTCCGTCAGACGGACTTGTGCTTTCTCTGGAAGATATCGCTTATGGGGAATCCCTTGGAAGGACAGCGAAATTTCCGAGAAACGCCATTGCTTTTAAATGGGCGGACGAGATCCGCGAGACGACATTATTAAAGATTGAATGGAGTCCATCGAGAACAGGGCTGATCAATCCGGTGGCAGTATTTGAGCCGGTTGAGCTGGAAGGCACGACGGTATCCAGAGCAAGTGTTCATAATGTCAGTATTATGAGGGAACTGGAATTGGGCATCGGGGACCGGGTCACAGTGTATAAAGCCAATATGATCATCCCGCAGATCGCGGAGAATCTGACGAAGTCCGGTGATATGCCGATTCCGAAGACGTGTCCGGTATGCGGCGGCAGGACGGAAGTAAAGCAGATGAACGATACGGAGTCCCTGTATTGTATCAATCCTGACTGTGAGGCAAAGAAAATCAAATCTTTCAGCCATTTTGTCAGCAGAGACGCCATGAATATTGATGGACTTTCTGAGGCTACGCTGGAAAAAATCATCGGTCTTGGACTGATTCATGAATATGCCGATATCTATAAGCTTTCTCAGCATAAGGATGTGATCGTGGAGATGGAGGGATTTGGAGAAAAGTCTTATCAAAATCTTATGGAAAGCATCGACCTTACAAGGGAGACCACGATCCCGCGCCTGTTAAATGCGCTGGGGATTCCGGGGATTGGGCTTGCCAATGCCAAGATGATCGCCAAAGAATGGGATCATGATATGGAAAGGATCCGGCAGGCATCAGAAGAAGAACTGAGCGGAGTGGACGGGATCGGAGGAATATTGGCGCATTCCTTCTGCGAATACATGAGGGATCCTGTAAAGAAGGAAAGACTGGATCATCTGCTTGTGGAACTTCATTTGAGTAAGCCAAAAGCCAATGAGGAAGAACAGACCCTTGCGGGCAAAGTATTTGTCATTACCGGAGATTTAATGCATTATACCAACCGCAATGAATTAAAAGAGATCATAGAAAACAAAGGCGGCAAGGTGACGGGCAGCGTGACGTCGAAAACGACCTTTCTGATCAATAACGATATTACCTCCGCTTCCGGCAAGAATAAGAAAGCCAAGGAGCTGGGGATTCCGATCATTTCCGAGGAGGAATTTCAAAATACGTATCTGAGTTAAGGCGGATATGGCGGTATTGTAATTGCCAGCCCGATATATAAAATTTAGGATAAGGAAGTGAATGAAATATGCCGATCAAAACGCAAAGCGATCTTCCCGCAAAGGAGCAGCTTGAAAATGAAAATATATTTGTAATGGATGAAAACAGGGCGATGCATCAGGATATACGTCCGTTGCAGGTATGTATCCTAAATCTGATGCCGAAAAAGCAGGATACGGAGCTGCAGCTGCTTAGGGTATTGTCCAATACGCCGCTGCAGGTTGACGTGACCTTTTTAATGGTCAAGAGCCATATACCCATGAACACTTCAGTGAATCATCTGAACCGCTTTTATACGGTTTTTGATGAGTTGAAGGATAAACGCTTTGATGGGATGATTATTACCGGTGCGCCGGTGGAACAGATGGCGTTTGAAGAAGTGGATTATTGGGAAGAACTTTGTGAGATCATGGACTGGACAAAGACGCATGTCACCTCTACGTTACATATCTGTTGGGGAGCACAGGCAGGCTTATATCATCATTTTGGTATCAATAAGATTGCTCTGCCGGAGAAGCTTTTCGGTATCTTTCTGCATCAGGTGAAGAATCGCAAGATCCCTCTGGTGCGCGGATTTGACGATCTGTTTTATGCGCCCCACAGCCGTCATACGACTATTCCACAAGAGGAGATTTATAGCTGCCCTGAATTGACTGTGCTTGCGGAATCAGAGGAAGCAGGAATATTTTTGTGTATGTCAGGGGATGGGAAACAGATCTATATGATGGGGCATCCGGAATATGACCGATACACATTGGATCAGGAATATAAGCGTGACGTTGCAAAGAATCTGCCGATCCATCTGCCGGTAAATTATTATCCGGAGGACGATCCCGAAAGAAAGCCTTATCTTCAGTGGCGCGCACTTAGCAGCTGCCTTTACTGTAATTGGCTTAATTATTACGTATATCAGGTGACGCCGTATCACTTATAGGAAAAGGCTGCAATCTAATAGAAAAGTATAGAATCAAATAGACATTGTGGCAGTACCTGTGATAAAATATATTTGAAAGTAACATGCAGTATATTGATTGCAGATGATGATTAAAGAAAAGGATATTTTATTATGTTTCAAAATCAATTTCAAATTATTATTCAGAGCAGATCTTCGGAGATTGAAAAGGCAGTACATACAATAGAACTGCCTGAGGACAGCGAAGTTGTATTTACAACCGTGGATGATTACCATAAGGCCTGGAATGAAAATATGATTGATACCGCAGTGATTCTTGACGGAGAAACGGATGACCTGCCTGAAATATCAAGGGAAAAAGGTCTGGTTGTTTATCTGCTTTCTGCGGACGAGATGGTTGCCGCGAAACAGGAACAGCTGGCAAAGGCGGATATGCTCTGGGTGATGCCAGACGAACGATATCAGAAAGATCTTCTGGCGATTTATTACAAAAAACTGCTTTTGTTTATGAAGGATGTAGCAGACAACCGTAAGCAGAAGATCTGTTTTAATACACTGATCGACAGCCTGCCGGATCTGATTTGGTTTAAGGACCGAAAGGGTGCGCATTTGATCGTGAATAATGGATTCTGCGGCGCTGTGGAGAAGACGAAGGAACAGATCTATAAAAAGGGACATTATTACATATGGGATATTCCTAAGGAAGAGTATGAACAGGGAGATTATGTCTGTCTGGAATCTGAAGATATTGTTATGGAGGCGAGAACGACCTGCCTGTTTGATGAAAATGTGAAGACAAAGGGCGGAATGCGCTTGTTTAAAACATATAAATCACCATTGATCGATGCGAATGAAGAGATCTTCGGCACCTGCGGGTTTGCCCATGA
>WFLX010135063.1_pt1 | contig 21035 bp, 17 predicted proteins | sample 4967041 | NCBI WGS metagenome assembly WFLX01 (sample SAMN12857096, study PRJNA449069) | gut metagenome | isolation source: stool from male and female vole | host: Microtus ochrogaster | place: USA:Florida | collected 2017
GATAAGGAGGGCTTTTTTATGAAAATTGAAGCCAAAAATTTGTCTAAAGTTTATGGTAACGGCGAGAATCAGGTTGTTGCTTTAGATAAGGCCAATCTGGAAATTGACGTAAATGATTTCATTTCCATCATGGGGCCATCGGGCAGCGGCAAAAGCACCCTTCTCCATCTCTTGTCCGGGTTGGACAGGCCGACCTCCGGCACCCTGACTTATGATGACAAAGATATTTACAGATATAGTGACAAGGAGTTGTCTGCCTTTCGCCGTCAGCGTATCGGTTTCATCTTCCAGCAGTTTAATCTTCTGCCTGTTTTGACGGCAAAAGAAAACATCATCATGCCCTTACTTCTGGATAAGAAACAGCCGGATGAAACTTATTTGACACAGCTTGCGAATCTGCTGGGCATTGGTGATCGTCTGGAACATTTGCCACACGAATTGTCTGGGGGGCAGCAGCAGCGTGTCGCTATTGCCCGTGCACTGATTGCGCGGCCCGACATCATCTTTGCAGACGAACCGACCGGAAATTTGGACAGCAAAAGCGGCGGCGAGGTTATGAAAATGTTGCAGGATGTTTGGAAAAATCTCGGCACAAAGCTGGTTATCATTACCCATGACAGCCGNGTGGCNCAGATGGCCAACCGACAGNTTGTNATCNTNGATGGCGTNCTTTCGGNGNTGACAGCAAAANGAAANNTTATCGCGTACTAGNACTCAAAGAAATTAAGGCGCAAAAANTCACCTTTGCCTTGATTCTGATTGCAATTATCCTTTCAACCGTGATGACAACANTCGTTGTGNCAGTCTGCCGGAGTGCTGTCTGCCATGCGGCAGCAGCAGGCTATCACCTTGGGCGGTGACCGCTATGCCACATTTTTGCAGATGAATCAAGACCAGGTTACAGCCTTGCGGAATGACTCCAGATTATCCTTTATGGGAGAATATACGACTTTAGGTACATCAGAACTTAATTCCTCCCTATCATTGGGACTGAATGAATATCAGGAGGATGTCACTGCGGTATATCCCACCATCTCTCAGCTAAAAGAAGGCCGGTTGCCGGAGGAACCAATGGAAATTGCCTTGCCAGAAGATGCCCTGCAATATCTCGGGTTTACGGGACACTTAGGTGATACCATTCCCCTCGCTTTCAAGAAAACTCTACGGCATGGTATTGAAAGTGCTGCATATAGCGCTGCCGCTGATTTTACCTTGGTCGGGATTACCGAAAGCAACTATCTGAATTACACCAGCGGCGGAGTGACCGGCATTATCGGACCGGGAACGGCGGCATCGCTGCTGCCGGATAACTACCTTTACTACAATGTAGATATTCGGACAGCAGATAAAAGCACATTCCAAGAAACTGTGAACAGTTTAATTTCATCACTAGCCATCCATGAATTGGATACGCTATATAACATTCCCTATCTGGACGCTTTGGGTATCCGCTACGATGCCGGCGGAGCTGACACATCTAGTCAAGGATTCTCTCTCATGCTGGTAGCGGGAATCATGGTTGGTCTGTTGCTGCTACTGGCAGCGGGGCTGGTGATCTATAACATTCTGAAAATTGCAGTATCCCAGCGGATTAAACAGTATGGCACTTTACGCGCCATCGGTGGAGAGAAAGGACAACTCTACTTTCTTGTAACCACTCAAGTGCTTTTTCTCTGTGTCATTGGAATTCCTGTTGGGCTTCTGCTGGGAACTTTGTCGGCCAAAGGCATACTGACTGCCGCGACTAGTCTGTTTTCTCCAGAAATCTTCTTGGTGCAGAACAGAGAGGAGCTAAATCGTCTGATTGCAGAAAACAGCTCCAGCGAAGGTGTTTTCTTGTTGGCAAGCGTACTCATTACATTGATTTTTGCGTTTATAGCGGCTATTCCTGCCGCCCGATATGCTGCAAAGGTATCTCCTACCGTAGCTATGGCGGGCCGGAATATCAAGGTCAAGCGGAGAAATCGGAAAACAAAGAAAATCCGCAACTTCGAGGCGTTCTATGCACGACTGAATCTAAAGCGCAACCGTGGACGCACAGCAATTACAATATTGTCGCTGGTTATGAGCATTACAGTCTTTATTGCTTTGCAAGGGTTTACCAATATACTCAATGCGGCCAGCAGTATGGAAAATAACCACTTGGGCGACTATGCCATCGTCAACGAGACGGTAGGATTTTCTGCAGACACGTTAGCTGCTATGGAGCAGAATGAAATGGTGCAGTCTGTCGCAGCAATTCAGTTTTCTATGTATTTGCCGGATATAAATAATCAGATTTCAGAGATTGAGATCGGGTTTGAACTGCAGCCTGGAGAAACTTTTCAAATTGCTGGTTTGAATCCTTCCTATCTGAGCCGCTTTGCAAGCGAGTGGCTTTCCACAGAAGAATTTGAGCGTGTCAAGGCGGGGGAAGCCTGTATCGTCCGTAATCCGATTGCCGTAAGTTACGGTGATGCAGAAATGACCCATTCTCATTTTGAAGCAGGTCAGACAATCTCTATTGAGGGAAAAGAAATACCAATTATTGCTACACTAGATGGCTATGCTGGCTATGTTGGAATCAGTAACAGCGGTTTTACAAATGGCGTTCAGGTTATTGTTTCTGGCCGACTATATTGTGAATTAACAGGAATATCAGAATACAATGAATTGCTGCCAACACTTGTGGATGGTGCAGACCGAGAGACGTTTGACTCTGTGATAGAGCAGCTTTGCCGTGATATTCCTGGTACAACGTATCTTTCCTACGAGGAAACAGATCGACAGCTGGCAGAGAGCTTTGAGCAGGTACGGTTGCTGGCGTGGGGGTTGGTTCTGTTTGTCGCGCTGATTGGGTTGCTAAATATCATCAACACTGTCTATACCAACATCCATACCCGGGTTGTGGAAATTGGTATGCAGCGGGCCATTGGTATGAGCGCAGGAAGTTTGTTCAAAGTATTCTTGTGGGAAGGCGCTTATTATGGCTTGTTTGCAGCCATAATCGGAAGTATAGCCGGATATATTTGCACGATCTTCGTAGAGGCTGCAACAACAGACACTATTTGGTTGGTCGCAATTCCCATTATCCCCATCGTGGAGGCAACGGTTCTTTCGATTGGAGCTTGTTTGCTGGCGACGTGTATCCCATTGAGAAAAATCAGCAGAATGAGTATTGTGGATTCTATCGAAACAGTTGAATAACATTTTTTGTCCACAAATTTGTCCAGATGGAAATTTTTATGAAAAATGACATCGGAAAAATTCCAAACTAAAAGATAGCCGGACAAAAAGGTTGTTGAACGCTTNTAGNAATCANGGTATAATAATTCTNNTTGCGCAGAATCCAAGCCTGCTTCGCAGTCTTGTCATCACAAAGCAAAGAGCGCTTTGTGATGCATTATACTTGTAATCCATGGCTTGAAAATCAAATGTCTGCTTCGCAGCCGCTTGATTTTCTGCACTCATGGTATAATATCCGCAAAGGGCAGAAAGTTTGTACACAACTTATTTGATGGGAGGCGCCTATGAAAGATTTATCCATGGCAATTGCAGAATTAAATGAAATCATTCAAAAATATGATAACATTGTGTTTTTTGGAGGCGCCGGCGTTTCCACGGAAAGCGGCATTCCCGATTTCAGAAGTGTGGACGGTCTTTACCACCAACAGTATGACTATCCTCCTGAAACCATTTTAAGCCATAGTTTTTACAGGGCCAAGCCCGATGAATTTTACCGCTTTTACCGCAACAAAATGCTGTTTTTGGATGCACAGCCCAATGATACTCACAAAGCCCTTGCCAAATTAGAACAGTGCGGGAAGCTTAGAGCTGTGATTACCCAGAATATTGACGGCCTTCATCAGGCCGCGGGCAGCAAAGTCGTTCTGGAGCTGCATGGCTCCGTACTTCGTAATTATTGTGAAAACTGCGGCTGTTTTTATGATGTAAATGCTGTCAAAGACGGGGAAGGGGTTCCCAAATGCTCCAAATGCGGCGGTCCCATCAAACCCGATGTGGTACTTTACGAGGAAGGTCTTGACCAAAAAACCATGAGCGATGCCGTAAATTACATACGCAATGCAGAAGTCCTGATTATCGGCGGCACCTCCCTTGCCGTATATCCCGCCGCAGGACTGATTGATTACTTTAGGGGCGACAAAATTGTCGTAATCAACAAATCCCCCACCCCGAGGGACAGTCATGCCGATTTGCTGATACAGGCCTCCCTGGGCGAAGTTTTCCGCCAGGTTGCCATAACTTCCTGAAGATAACAGGCTTTTGCCAAAATACAGTCAATTTCAACAAAACAAACCATCTATTATCCGGAAAGAAGGAAGCGACTTTGAATAATCAAATGGAATTGGATCACAACATTATTGAAGATTGGCTGTTTCTGGCACACCAATCACAGTCTGACACTCAGGAAAACATTAACTTGGACAATACTTCAGAAAAATCTCAAAATACAGTGATAGCATACCATTTAATGCAATTTGCAGACAAAATGCCCGGCGGCTTCTTTATCTACCGCGGTGACGGCAATCAGGAAATCCTCTATGCCAATCACGCCATGGTTGATATCTTTAATTGTGAAACTCTGGCGGAATTCAGAGAATGGACCAAGAATTGTTTTGGGGGTATTGTACATCCTGATGATTGGGATGCCGTCAAGCAAAGCATTTCCAAACAACTGACGGAAGGTCAGACAAAAACAGACTACGAAGCAGAATACCGCATTATTCAAAAAGGCGGCTTCATACGCCAGCTTGACGCCACCGGACATTTTGTCCGCAGCAAGACAGGAAATATCTTTTATGTGTTCGTCAAGGATGTGACGGAAAAAAGAGAGTTGGAAAATTTGGAACGGGAACGCTATCTTCAGACGTTAAAGCAAAACGAAGGACAGCTCAATGACCGCATTCACAAATATCATCAGGCACTACAAGTAATTCATCCTGAACATTTGAGAAGGCTTGAGACCATTGAAGGGCTCAGTCTTGAATACGATTCCATTTTTTATGCAAATCTGGACACAAACCGCATCAAGGCATACCGCTTGAGCGCTCCGTTTTCAGGACTCACCTCCGGAGAACGCTCTTCCCACGAATTTGAGGGATTTGACACGGATTATATCAACAATTGGGTGCATCCCGAAGACCGCAAGCTTCTTGTGGGAGTTACAAAACCGGATTTCATCCGCAAGAAATTGGCTCACGACAAAACCTTTCACATTAATCATCGGATTATAATGAATGAGAAAACCATATATATGCAGCTTCGTGTGATAAATGTGGGCCCCAACGATTATGTTTCGCGGATTCTTCTGGGCTACAGAAATGTGGATGTGGAAATTGTGCGGGAAATGAAACAGGCACAGATACTTCAGGAAGCCTTGAATGAGGCGACTCTGGCAAACAATGCCAAAAATTTATTTTTATCCAATATGTCCCATGATATACGGACGCCCATGAATGCCATCGTGGGTTTTACCTCCCTCTTGCAAAAGCATGTGGGAGATACGCAGAGAACTTCCAATTATTTGGATATGATTTCATCAGCCAGCGACCAGCTGCTTCAGTTGTTAAATGATGTTCTGGAAGTCTCCTGCATTGAATCCGGTAAAGGGCAGATAGAAAACTCAAAATGCAATCTTCAAGATGTGATGTATCAGATACACTCTGCCCTACTTCCCCGGGCACGGACCAAAAATATTGACCTGTCATTGGATTTTTCCGAATTGAAACATACTATGGTATGCACAGATGTACATAAGCTGGAACAGATTCTCTCCCATATTGTGGACAATGCCGTAAAGTATGCCAACAAGGGCGGACTAGTTACCGTCAAAGTTCTTGAGCAGGAAAATGACAAGGAAAATTATGCCACTTATCAATTTGTGGTAAAAGACAACGGCATCGGTATTGGAAAAGACTTCATTCATCATATTTTTGAGCCATTTGAGAGAGAACAGAACACCACCATGAGCGGCATTGCCGGCACAGGTCTGGGGCTAACGATTGCCAAGGATTTGACCGATATGTTAGACGGTACCATTGAAGTGCTCAGCACCGTGGGAGAAGGCAGCACCTTTACCGTCACTCTCCCCATGCAGATATTGGAACCTTCCCCTATGGAAGATATTTGGGAAGCCGCAGAAAACCCTTCTATCTTTGCCACTCCCAGAAGGATTTTGATTGTGGACGACAACGAAATCAATCTGGAAATTGAAAACGAAGTGTTGAAGGATGCGGGATTTCTTGTGGATACCGCCACGGATGGCAGCATTGCCGTAGAAAAGGTGAGGCAGTCAACTCCCGGCTTTTATGATTTAATTTTAATGGATATCCAGATGCCCATTATGGACGGTTATCATGCGACAAGAGCCATCAGGGCCCTTTCCAATCCTGAGCTGGCCAAGATTCCCATTGTGGCTGTATCCGCCAATGCCTTCTATGAAGACAAAAAAATGGCTCTGGAGAGCGGCATGAATGCCCACTTGCCAAAGCCTTTGGATACCACTCTGTTGTACAAACTGATTCACAAACTGTTGGATCATACAAATGATGTAAAAGAATAATGTGACTACCCAAAACTAATAAGGAGGAAACAGGCAGATGAAAAACATTATTCTGGTTGTCGATGACGATAAAACCAACCTGACTCTGGCACAGAAAATTCTGCTGCCTGAATACCGCATAGCCGCAACCAACTCAGGTATGGCGGCGCTGAAATATTTGGAAAACAATCAGCCAGACCTGATTTTATTAGATATCAACATGCCCGAAATGGACGGTTTTGAAGTGATGGAACAAATCCGCAAACAAGAGAAAACTCTGTCCATTCCGGTTATCTTTTTGACTGCCGACAATCAGACGGAAACAGAAATCAAATGCTTTCAAATGGGCGCCATGGACTTTGTGAGCAAGCCCTTTGTGCCAGATATTTTGTTAAGCCGCGTAGCCAAAACTCTGGAGCTTGAGCAGTACAGGCACAATCTGGAGCAGATGGTAGCGGTACAGGCAGCCAAGATTACCGAGGATGCCCGACGTATCAGCATGATTCAGGATTCTGTCATTGAGGGTATGGCAAATCTCATCGAAAGCCGGGACGGCAGCACCGGAAAGCATGTAAAAAATACTAAAATGTATGTGGAGATGATAGCCAATGAACTGCGCAAACGGGGGCTTTTTCTGGAGCTTCTCACCCCTGATTACATACGGGATATCTGTAAGGCTGCCCCTCTCCATGATGTAGGGAAAATCAAGGTTCCGGACGCCATTCTGCAAAAACCTGGCAAGCTGACTCCTGAAGAATTTGACACGATGAAGCAGCATACCACACTCAGCCGCAAGATTATCCGAACCATTATCGGGGATGTGGAAGATGCCCATTATGTGCAGATTGTGGAAGATATTGCCATGTACCATCATGAGCGTTGGGACGGCACAGGCTATCCTGCCGGACTTGCGGGAGACTCCATTCCTTTGGCGGCCCGCATTATGGCAGTTGCAGATGTGTTTGACGCCCTGTATGAAGAACGCTGTTATAAACCACCCATCCGCCCCATTGAGCGCATTATGCAGATTATGACGGAGGGCAGGGGGTCCCAGTTTGACCCGGTGATTATTGATGTCTTTACTTCAATGCTGCCGGAGCTTAAGAAAGTATTGGGCATTGCTTGAGAAAACGCAAAGAAAGGGAACGGTAAACCGCCTTGGAAAACAATACGAAAAATGATGTAAAGGGAATGCAGAAATTAGAGCGCACTGTATTGCTCATATATTCTTTTTATTCAATTGCCATGTTTGTAGTTGCCTGCTTTTCCGATTGGCATCTGGTAGTCAAAGAACTTATTTTTGCTACTGTCATTTCCGCATGGATTGTACACTTTAGACAATATCGCAGTTATTCTTTCCGCGCAGAATTTATTTCTGTCATGGCGTGGACAAACCTCTGTCTCTTTGCCTTCCATACCAAGGGCTTTTCCACTCTGCTCTCCTCCATGTGCTGTCTGGTGGTGCTGCTGGGCATTTTCCGTCTCTCTCAAGTCATTTATCTGGGAGTTGCAGCATCTACTTTTATTTTTATTTATCACGGATTTATTGCAAAAACCATTGCCTTTGATTCTGCCACCAATATTATTGGATTATTCTTACAAATTCTCTCTATTTATACGGCCTCCTTTATCACATGGATTTTGATACGCACCCAGCGGGAAACTAGTGAACAATTATTGGAAAATATTGCAGAATTAAAGATTGCAGAACAGAGTAAGGATGATTTTCTGGTAAACATTTCCCACGAAATCCGCACCCCCATCAATGCGGTGTGCGGCATGAGCGAGGCAATTCTGCAGGAAGACCTACCCACTAGTGTAAGAAGCGACATTATCGACATTCAGACTGCCGGACGCAACCTCTTGTCCACCGTCAGCAATATTCTGGACTTTTCCGAGTTGGAAAGCGGGCAGCTGGACTTGGTAGAAGAAAGTTATAATATCACCTCCACCATCACAGATATTATCAATATGGCTCTAACCTTTGAAAACGGAAAAAATCTGGAAATGATTGTGGACTGCGATGCGGATCTGCCCAGCAATCTTCTGGGAGACGAACAGAAATTGCGCCGCATTGTGCTGAATTTATTGGAAAATGCCATTAAATTTACTAAGGAGGGCGGTCTTATCCTCCGCATCAAGAGCAGACAAGAAGAATACGGCATCAATCTGGTAGTCAGTGTCAAAGATTCCGGCATCGGAATGAGCCGGGCGGATATGGAGAAGATTTTCACAAGCTTCAGTCAAATCAATGCTCGCCGAAACAGAGAGGAGGGCGGCGTTGGTCTGGGACTTGCCATCGCCCAGCAGCTGGTTCAGGGAATGGGCGGCTTCATCACAGTGAACAGCGCCCCCGGCATCGGCAGTGAATTCCAATTTACCATTCCCCAAAAAGTTCTGGATACCACCCCCATCGTATCCATTCGCAATAAGCAGAGCATATCCGCTGTCTGCTATATTAACATGGAAAAATATAATTACTCCGTAGTGAGGGAGGGGTATGAAAATTCCCTGCGCCACATCGGAGAACAATTTGGCGTCATGTTTAAAATCTGTAAAAATCTGGCTGAATTAAAGCATCGTATAGAACAGGGTAATTCCACTCATGTCTTTATCGGCTGGGAAGAATATCGGGAAGACAGAAAATATTTTGACCAGCTTGCCATGGAACTGACCGTTGTTCTGATTTTAAATTATGGTCAGGAAGCCCTTGCCGGCACTAATATGTATCGCATCTATAAGCCCTTTACCGTACTGTCCATTGCAGCGGTGTTCAACGGCCAGAAGGTAATTCAGAAAGAAGAACCTCACGCCGGACTGAAACAGCGCTTTATCGCTCCCCAGGCAAAGGTTCTTGTGGTGGATGACAATGCCATGAATCTGAAGGTTATGGCGAGGCTTCTGCTGCCCTATCAAATCAAAGTCACCATGGCAGGCGGCGGCAAGGAAGCCTTGGAAAAATTGGATACCATGGATTTTGACTGTGTATTTTTGGATCATATGATGCCGGAAATGGACGGTGTGGAAACTCTGCACAAAATTAGACAAAAACCCGGCACCTATTTTCAATCCCTTTCCATTATTGCATTTACCGCCAATGCCATAGGCGGCGCCCGGGAAATGTTTCTTGCAGAAGGCTTTAATGATTTCATTGCAAAGCCTATAGAGCTGAGCGTGCTGGAGCGTATGCTGCGCCGCTATATTCCAGTGGCAAAGCAGATTCCCGTGGAAGAGATGCCCATAGTCAACAGTGCGGTTTCTGACAGTAATGTCACTTTCAACAATCCGGGTGCGGTGCCCTCTCCCCAATCCGAAGCTGACTTCGGAGGGACGCAAATCTCCGATGCAGATGGACTAGCTGCTCTCCGGAAAGCAGGAATCAACGTGGAACAGGGGCTCTCCTATTGTGGTGACATGGAAGGTTTCCGGGATATTGCCGGCATTTATTATACCGAGGGTGCGAAACGGCGCAAACAGCTGACACAGCTTTTTAAAGATAATGATTGGAAGAATTATGTGATTACGGTACACGCCTTAAAAAGTAACTCCAAGGGCATCGGCGCCAATGAGGTGGCGGAACTTGCCCTGAATCTGGAAATGGCAGGAAAAGAAGGACGGACGGAGTATATTTTTGAGCATCATGATGAATTGATGGAAAAGCATGATGCGCTTCTCAAAGCCCTCGGTCAGAATTCCTTCCTCTANCCCGCAGGCAGTTCTGACAGTGATATTGACGGCCCCGGAGCNAATGAGACAGAAGANCCGCCGGAGGAAGCTTTGGAAGAAATTGATGCCTCTTCCCTGAAGCAGCAAATCGGACAGCTTCGTGAAAAGCTGGGAAGCTTTGAAAGCGAAGGACTAGATGATCTGCTGAATCATCTGGCAGGCTATGAATATCATGATGCTTCCCTGAAAGCACTGACAGAGCAAATTAAAGAAAAGACCGCCGAGTTTGACTTCCTTGGCGCATCTGAGATATTGGATTCTTGGGAGGAGGAGAACCATGTCGGATAAAGAGCACAACAGTAAAATACAGATTATTAAAAAGATTTTGTTTGGAAGCGGCCTTGACTTGCAGGAAAGACTTACCCGAATGGTGCTGTCCATGGCATTTATTGCCTCTATCATTGGTATGGGACGCGTTCTGCTGGGAGCAGACCCCACCGTCCTGACCGCTCTGGGCTCCATGTGTGTGGTGTCCGGCTTTTGCCTGTTTGTGACAGTGAAATACCAGCGGAGTAAACTTGCCTCCTGGCTGTTAATCCTTTCCTCCAATATTGTACTTTTCCCTTGGATTTTCATTTTAAGCGGCGGCATGGAAAGCGGAACTCCTGTGTGGTTTGTACTAGGACTAGTGTACATTTTCCTATTATTTCAGGGCAAAGAGCTCATATGTGCGCTGCTGATTTCCTTTGCTTCCTTTCTGCTTACCTATGCTACCGCTTATTTCTACCCAGACCTTATAGCTCCTGCTGCTAGTCAGTTCTACAGTCTTGGGGATTCCTATGTTACTCTGATCGTGGTCAGCTGCTTCGTCGGAGTTCTGATGAAAATCCAGATTGCTACTTATGAGCGGGAAAAACGCCTTGTGGAGGCACAAAAAGAGGAAGTTGAACAGTTGGCTCGTTCCAAGGACACTTTTTTTGCCAATATGAGTCATGAAATCAGAACTCCCATCAATACCATTATCGGCTTAAATGAAATGACTCTCAGAGAGGATATTTCTGAGGAAATTGCGGAAAATGCCATCAATATCCAAAATGCCAGCAAGATGCTTTTAACCACCATCAATGACATTCTGGATTTATCTAAATTAGAATCCGGCAAGATGGAAATTGTGCCTACACAGTACGAGGTCAGCGCTATGTTCAGTGACCTTGTAAATCTAATCTGGATTCGGGCGCAGCAAAAAGAATTGGAATTCAAGGTTGACATTGACCCGGAAATTCCTTCCATGCTGTATGGAGATGAGGTGCGAATCAAACAGATTATCACCAATATGCTGACCAATGCCGTAAAATATACCCAAGAAGGTTCTGTGACCCTGTCCGCCAAGGGCGAGAGGCTCTCACCCAATCAATTTTTGCTGCGCATTTCCGTCATAGATACCGGCATGGGCATCCGCAAGGATAATCTGGATGATTTGTTTAATTCTTTTAAACGTGTAGATGAAAAGGCAAACCGCAATATCGAAGGCACCGGTCTGGGCCTTTCCATTGCCAAGCAGTTGATAGAGATGATGGGCGGAAGTATTTCCGTGGACAGTGTATATCATAAAGGCTCCACCTTCACCATTGAGCTGCAGCAGCGCATTGTCAATTCTACTCCCATCGGCACTATCAATTTTGCCGCCCAGAGACAGTTAAGCCGCCGCTCTGCCTACAAACAGGTTTTCCATGCACCGGATGCCAGAATTCTGGTGGTGGACGACAACGATATGAACCGCATGGTTGCCATAAAGCTGCTGCGAGGCACAAAAATTCAAGTGGAAACTGTTTCCAGCGGCAAAGAATGTCTGAAAAAGACGGCGGAAAATTCCTACCATGTTATCCTGATGGATCACATGATGCCGGAGATGGATGGCGAGGAAACTTTAAATGCCGTCCGCAATCAGACACGAGGATACTGTCAGAAAACACCCATTATTGCTCTGACTGCCAATGTCATGTCTAATGCAGAGCAGATTTATCAAAATATGGGCTTTGACGGCTATCTTGCCAAGCCCATTAACGCAATGCTTCTAGAAGCCACTCTGCTGAAATATCTGCCTTCAGAATTGGTTGAGTATTTATCTACAGCAGAGTTCCAAGATGCGGATGACATGGAAATCAGCCAGATTACTAGTGCAAGAAAGCGAAAGATTGCCATTACCGCAGACTGCATTTGTGATTTGCCCACGGAATGGCTGACCAAGCTGCAAATTAAACTGATGTACTGTTATGTACACACCAAAGAAGGCCGCTTCTGCGACCTCTTTGAGGTGTCTTCCGACAGTGTATTAAACTATTTGAGTCAAGAGGGAAACTATGCTCATTCCTCCACTGCACCCGTTGCGGAATATGAATTCTTCTTTGCAGATGCCCTGGAAACAGCAGAGCATGTCATACATATTACGGCAACTACTTCCCTGAGCGGCGCTTATCCCAATGCGCTGCAGGCAAGCCAAAGCTTTGATAATGTGACAGTGATAAATTCCGCTCATATCAGCAGCGGCCATGGAATCATGGTTTTATACGCGGCTACCCTTGCCGAAGAAGGAAAAGGCATACAGGAAATTTGCGATGCCTTGGAGCAGTTTCAGCACCATGTATGTTCTAATTTCCTTGTTCCCAGCACGGAAACCCTCTGCCGCAATAAAAAAGTCAGCGGCGGTGTAAATAAAATCTGTACCATGTTGAATCTGCATCCCATCCTTGCGATGAAGCAGAACAAATTAAAGCTCTGGAAAATAGAGGCAGGCAGCATGAAGCGAGCAGTCCGCCACTATGTAAAAACCCTCTTAAAACACAACAAGCAGATTGACACTCGCCTCCTGTTCCTCACTTATGCTGGCTGCTCCGTCCATCAGATAGATGAGATATTGGAAGAAGTAGAGCACTATGCCCATTTTGACCATGTGATTCTTCAAAAAGCCTCCGCCACCGTCTCCAGCAACTGCGGCGTGGGAACTTTTGGGTTAATGTTTTTTAGGAAGGGTAGTGTATAACTCAGTTACATATTCTATCTCCATGATTCCTCCCTTTTCATCCATGGCTATCAGTTTTTCCAGCTCCTCCTCTGTCTTCGTTGTCACCGTCACATGGAGCCTGTATGGATTTTCATAAACCGCGGATGACGTGACAAACGGCAACTCACGATTTATCATGGCATTGCTTACCTTGGTCTGCAATTCTGTCACCTCTTCCAAGCTTGCACCCGTATTCTCTGCCCGGAGCAAAAAAACACTGTCCTGTTGTGGGAGCTGTTGTGGAAGCTGCTTTGGCTCCCGCTCTCCTAAGGAAACTTGTTTCTCTTTCGCAATTCCTAAAATACTGCTTATGCTTTGAGCCTGTTCTGTGGTCAGGCGGTTATAGGCAACGCCGGAAAACTCATAAAACATTCCGGAAACTGCCGTGTATTTCAGCCCGTCAATCTCATTCCCGTTATCCATGGTAAGAGTCAGATAACGCCCAAGCCATACTGCAGCATGGTCTGACAACCCTGTATCGGCGGCGGCTTCCACATTGCCATAGTCAATCAAATCCCATCTGTCACTGCCATAACAGGTCATGGTGCATAGTACCTGATAAAAAGTATTTATCTCATCCCGATTGGTTATTGTCCGTGTTCCGATTTCCTGCTGAATCCACTTTCCCTCATCGGTATTATCCATTTGGGCAGGCTCCACCCCGATTGCCGTAATCCTCTCCGCAGACTCGATTTTGTACACTAATTGCAGAACATCACTGTAGGGATATTCCTCACTGTCAAAATAACCGAATTTCCAAAGAGAATATTCCTGATTCTCCTCCCGAATCAGATACTGCAAATCCTGATGCCCGGAAACATGATGCCACTCTTTTGCCCCGTCCACTTCCCGGCCAATGCTGTCCGCCAAAACAGCGCTGTCTATAGAAGATACTTTTTCATAAATGCCCGTATATTCCCCGATGGGCACCCTGCCATATGCTGCCGCCATTTCCTTTATCATTCCGGAATTGGGGGTTACCGATGCCAGCAAATAAGAAATCGGTACAAACGGCTCCTGCTGCTTAAGCGTNTCCCCCTCTTCTGTTCCTTGAGTGTTTGCACCCTCCATGATTCCCTCAATGCCCCGCACATTAGCGGCTCCCCCCTGATAAGACGAATCCTCTGCAAAATTTTTCCATGACACAGTTATCACAGCTATAGCTGCCAGACAAATAAGGCACAGCCCCGCTGCCATAGCGCTCCAATTTTTCCAACGGAATGTTTTATGCGTTACTTCCGCCTTCCTTCTCACCATATCAGTATGGGCAAGCATCTCTTCTTCCAGCATATCTAGTGCATCGCTGATATCTTCACGCCTCATAAAAAAATCCCTCCTTCTCCAAATACTTCTTTAACTTCATCCGCGTGCGGTATAGTATGCTTTTTGCCTTGGCTTCGCTCATGTTATAGTAAGACGCCACTTTGCGAATGGAATCTGCATAATAATATCTTCCGATAAACAAATCCCGCACTTCAACAGGCAGGGTTTTCAGATAACCATTGATTGCCTGCGCTAGTAAGCCCAAATCAACCTCTTGTTCCGTGGTATTCCCGCCAGAAAGGCAATCCTCCAATTCACCCAGCGAAAGCGCATATTCCGAGGGTTTGCGCTTGGCGCTGTTACGCCTGCGGTAAATGTCAATGGCAGACTGTCTGGTGAGCTTTCCCAAATAGGAGGACAGCACGCTTGGCTTCAATGGCGGGATGGTATTCCATGCCTTAAAATAAGTATCGTTTACGCATTCTCCGCTGTCTTCCCAATCGGCCAGCACATTGTATGCAACCTTGGTCAAATAATGTCCATACTTCTTCTCCGTCTCATGAATGGCAGACTCTTCCCGCTGCCAATAAAGTTCTATAATTTTGTCATCCTCCACGGTACAGTCCCCCTTCCAAAAAATTTGTTCTTCACAGTTCTTTTCACACTATATAACGCAAAAAATGAGCGGCGGTTGCTAAAAACAAAAATTTGCAGATATATTTATTTTATCATGAAAGCTAAAAACAAGGAGCCATCATCCAGCTAAAATTTTTCAGCCGGGTGACAGCTCCCTAGGGTAATGTATTTTGTTTATTCACCATCTGCAAGAGGATTTATGGTTTCATCTTTTACCCATGCCATAAACGCCAGATTGGGGCTGGCAGCCATCCCGGTCTGTCCCAACGTTGCAATGACCTGTCCCTGCTCCACTTCCTCCTCCGGGCTTACCTTGCATTCTGTCAAATGCCCATATTTTACTCTGATATCATTTCCTAAATCTAGAATAATATAATTGCCGTATGCGCTGGTATATCCGGTTTCCAATACTTTTCCGTCCGCTACCGCGTAGACTTCATCCCCTTTATTTCCTGCAATATTGATATGATCGGACACAACACCGTAATGCTCTTTGCCATAGGGATATGACACTGCATGGCTCACAGTGGGCCATATCCAATCTGCAAAAGCAAGCTCATTGCGCTCTGGGTAATCCTGCTTGTGTTCTTCATGAGAATTGCCGTATACAATTTCTGGCTGGTAATTTTTATCAAAAGCTATATCACACATCCAATCCTGCCCAAATGCAAAATAGTTATTGGTTAAAACCAGATAATACCAATCCCCCTGTGGCAGCTCCTTCTCCAATAATTCAATATCATACCCTTCCGATAAATCGATTCGCACTGTTTCCTCAGAGTGGGGCAGTATCACGCCGTTTTCCAATTTTATTTTCTCAGAATCTCCTGCAACCTCCTGTGCCGTGGACCACTGCATCAGCTTAACCGTCTTCTGCAATTTTAATTCCTTATCGGATGGATTGGTCACTACAATTTCAAAAACGCCGTCTCCTTTATAGATGGAGCGAAGTGTCAATCCGCCCTCGTCAAGGGTGGAAAAACGGCTGTAGGCAAATGCAGATAATCCCAAAAAGCACAGCATTACTGCCACAGCCATAAGCCCCTTTTTGTAAAAGAATTCCGATTGAAAACTGCTTTTGGGAATGGTTGTTCCCGTTTTTTCTTCAAAAATATTTTGAATATGTTTTAAATTTTCTCTGCGATATTTTTTCATGTTAATCGACTCCTCTCTCATTCATAAGCTTGCAAAGTTTCTGTTTTGAATGATACAGTCTGTTCTCCACCTGCTTGACGGATAAATTGACCGCAACAGCGATTTCTTTTGGCTTCTGGCCGTAAAAATACCTTCGCTCAATAATTTCCCGTTCCGTTTCCTCCAAGCATCCCAGACAGGAAAATAACAGCTTTTTGTCATCCTTTTTGACAAGTTCTGTCAACATATCAAAACCTTGGGCTGGTATGTCATCTTCCATTGCCACTTCCCTTTTCGCGGCAATTTTGCGGTATCTGTCAATGGCTTTTGTCCTTGCAATCACGGAAAGCCATGAGGACAATTTTCCCTTCCCTGCATCATACTTGTCCGGATTCTGCCACAGATAAATAAAGACATCCGCAACACATTCCTCAATCTCCTGCTCCGAGGCAGCATTTATCAGAACTGCTCCGGCTATGGACCACAGAAGTTTTGAATATTTCTGCATCGCCCTCGCAATGGCTGCTTCATCACCGTTTTTTATTGCCAGAACCATTTCCTTATCACTCATACCTTTTCCAAACCTTCCAGTCATACCACACGTGTGAATTCTTTTGAACCGTTCTTATATTATAATACGAGCTATCTTTTAAAAACACTAAAAAAATTCTACACATATTTTAAACCAAATTAAGCCCCAATTAATAATTGACTTAACTTCCAATCTGTGTCACAATGAAAGTGCAAAGTATTGATTAAAATTCACTTCCAAGTGACGCTGGAAAGAGAAGGTATTTCATGAATAGTTTACAGACTTCCCTGCAGCAGGAGCTGTTTGACAAGATTTTTGAACTTCGTCCTAGGAGCGTCGAAGAATATAACGGTCATTTTTGCGCCATGATGGCAGAGCTGTCTCCGCTCTATGGCATAGGCAGAGTCGAGAGTAGATTTATCGCTCCTTCGGAAATGCTGTTTACGAGTATGGTTTCACCGCAAACGGTTTTGTTTCAGTCCGGGACAAAAACGGACGCCGAGGCCGTTATTTTTAGCTATCCCCTAGAGAGCACGGGGAAATTGGATTTTTATATTTTTCTGGAAGAGGGCAAAGTCCTGAGGCCCGATAACCGCCGGGAGTTGGATAATATCCTCAGGTGCTTTTACTATATTTTTGACTCGCTCATCCTGAGGCTTTCCTACAAAAAGCTCCTCATGACGGATTACAATACTAGTATCCCGAATCTCAAAGCCTTTTTCCAAGTTTGCGATAACCTTATTGCCCGCGGGAAGATCGGCGAATACACGGCGCTCTATTTTAATGTCCGCAACTTTAAGTCCGTGCATAANACCCTCNCATATCTTGAAGGCAATGCGGTTATGGAACAGTATTGCCAGATTGTCTCAAACGCAGTGACCACAGACGAGATTGTCGCGCGTTTTGGCGGCGACAACTTTGTGGCGCTTATCTTGGATAAAAATAAAGATTATTTCCTTGATTTGGTTCAGAATGTGATTATCAAGTTTAAAAAAGGTAACCAGACACTTCGGTTTTTGTTCGGTGCCTCCGTGGGCGCCGCCAAGCTTACTGCCGAGGGAACCACAGGCGAAATCNTGATGCATATCAGCATGGNATATCAGACAGCTCGCGAAAGCAANAGTCTCTTAAGCTATTACACACAGGAAGAGAGCCAGAAAATTCTTGAACGACAGGCTATTCTCTCCAACTTCACGAGAGCTCTCAAGATGGGAGAATTCTATGTTCTGTATCAGCCCAAAGTAGAGCTCAAGACACGCACCCTCCTCGGTGCGGAGGCGTTAGTCCGCTGGAACAGCAATGAAGGCTACAGCATGCCTTCCAGCTTCATCCCTGTGCTGGAAAAGGACGGCAGCATNACGATGCTCGACTTCTTTGTGTTGGACGAGGTCTGCGGNTTCCTGAAAAAAATGCTGNANGCCGGAATTGAACCGGTCAAGATATCCGTCAATTTCTCGAAACGTCATCTNGCCAACAATAAGNTNGTNGAGGAGATTGTCAACNNAATCGACCGNCATGAAGTACCCCGGAATTATATCAAAATTGAGCTCACCGAAAGCGAAGACTATCATGACAACGGCGTCATGAAGGAAGTGATCGAAGAGCTGAACATGCAGGGAGTCAAGACAGCCATTGACGATTTCGGCACAGGGTATTCCTCCCTGGCAATGCTCAACACCCTTCCCCTCGACGAGCTCAAGATTGACAGAAGCTTCATCCCGCGGGATCAGTTCGAGGACAGCGCCAAAAGTTTGCTCATGTTAAAGGGTGTCGTCAATCTTGCCAAAAGCCTCGGGCTCACGATTGTCGCCGAAGGTGTTGAGACCCCTATACAGCTTAAACTCATTGAAAGCATGGACTGCGATATGGTACAGGGCTATATATTTGACAGACCCCTCAGGGAAGATGATTTTGTCAATCGGTTAAAGCATAAAAGTTACACTTTAGATTCAGATAACCCTATTGACTGAAGAAATGGAGCCGCTATGATAAAAAGTGTTTTTGGCATGGGCACGGTTTGCGANNATGTGAGCCAATGCGTCTCGGACGCGGTAAAGGACTTTCACGCCCCTAAATTGATTCTCTTTTTTTCAGAAGAAAAGAACTTTCCAGAATATGCGGAAAAGATACACGAACTCTTTCCCGACGCTATTTCCATGGGCTGCTCCACCTACCGCACTTGGAACGCTTCCGGCACACAGAAAGACATTCTTAACGTGGTGGCGCTTGAAGACGGAGTGACTTGCGCGGCGAATGTCATCGAAAAGGCTGACAGCTTTGCCTTGGAATACGCGGACAATGTCAGGGANTGCTTAAATGCGGCAGGCGCCTCCGACAACAGTGTCTGCGTGGAGTTTACCGTGCCTTACAAACGGACGGAAGAATATGCTTTAATGGCTCTGAACAGCGTTTTGTTAAAATACGGCATCCCCATTATGGGCGGGACAGCCGCTAATGTCTGTGCAGACACTACGGTTTCCAATGAAGCATATGTGGCTCTGAACGGCAGGATTTATCAGGACGGCTGTGTGTTTGCCATCATACACAATCTGGACGGCGCCGTCTACTTTTGTCGGGAAAATATCTACGAGCCGCTTACAGGCAGGGAAGTGCTTGTGACCAAGGCAAACAACCTGACCAGAACGATTATGACTTTTGACAACGAACCAGCGTTAAACGTCTACGCCAAAGAGTTAAATGTCCCTGTGGGAGAAGCATCCAAATATTATTTTCACTACCCCATGGGACGGTGCGACGATAATGACACTTATGTCACCGCCATTCAGGGCGACAGCCCCAACCTCAGCATGAGATTTCATGCGCGTGTTCACGAGGGCACCCATATGATGGTGATGAAAGAGGGAGATTACAAAAGNATCACCCGCGAAACCCTTGAAGAAATGAAAAGCAAGGTCNAGANNCCTTCNCTTGTCATTATGTTNCACTGTGTCGCGCGGACAATCCTTTTTGAGGAGAACNGTTATCTCGACGAGTACNAANANCTNTTGGTTCATNCGTTCCCCAATTTCATNGGCNTCGCCTGCCTCGGCGAGCAGTTTGACACCAAAAACTTCAATCACACCATGATGCTTTTGGTCTTTGAGTAGGTCTAAAAGGACTATGAGAGGAATTTCTCCTCTTCCGTAAGAACATTTCTTGCCATTGCATTGATATCAAGACCAGAAATTTCCCTTAAATCCTTGATATATTCGGAAAATCTTTCAGACGCCTGATTCCATAAATGTTTTTTATTTCTGGTGATTCCTGTGCCTGTCACAAATTCAGATTGCAGCATTTCCTCATCAGGAGTATCAGAAAAAAATCTGTTCTTACACAGGAAATCCCAATCATCCTCCGATATTTTAATGATTAGTTCATCGAATAAAATCATTTCTTTCATACAGATACCTCCATGAACATATTTATAAGCCGATAAAAAATCGAAAAAATCGGTCATCTTCTGGTGTTCCCATAACACCTACATTGTTGAAATATTCTCTTTGAAGAAATCTTCTTTCCTCCTCGGAAATCAAACCATCATCCCTTGCCAAACAAAGAAGATAAAGACATTCTTTTGCCCAAACATCCCATTCCTCTGACCACACTTTTGAATCTTTTAAAGGATTATCCATAAGTTTCTGAATATTTTGCGGCAATTTTTTTGATATTCTTATTATCTCAGCATTGATAGTCATTGTTTATTTGCTACTCCGTGTTCCTTCCTCCATTGGAGCTGCTTTTCCCGCAAATCTGTGCCTTCCGCATAGTCCCCCCAGCCATGTTCTTCTGTAAGCTCTACGAGCAGCCAGTCATCTTCCTCTGTCAACTCACGCACTTTCACCCGATGCTCTCTATCATCTTGGACCAAATATTCTTTTTCCATAGTATATCCTCCTATTTTTTTACGATAAACATTTTTCGTTTAGCCTAATCCAAAAAGTAGTTATGCTCCCTAAGATATTCCAACTCTTCCAACGACAGTTTTTCAAAAGGGCTGGGTATGTTGTCGCATTCGTGTGAGTCACACTCTCCAGCCTCCTTCATTTTTTTAAGGGCTTCTTGTTCTCGTGCATTGCACTCTTTGATATTACATCCAAGCTTATCTTCAATGATTTTTCGCATTTCATTGTCCTTGTTGTTTTCCATTCCAATGCACCTCCTTTATAATTTTTTTCGTATTTTCCTTCCCCCATGACAAAATA
>WFLX010280468.1_pt1 | contig 21013 bp, 15 predicted proteins | sample 4967041 | NCBI WGS metagenome assembly WFLX01 (sample SAMN12857096, study PRJNA449069) | gut metagenome | isolation source: stool from male and female vole | host: Microtus ochrogaster | place: USA:Florida | collected 2017
CGGCCACGAGACGCCGAATACCATTGCCCGTCAGTGTAATTGGACGCCCACACACTGCTGTCGGAGGTACATTTGGAGGCGATTACATCGCAGAAACGCCCGTGTTTTACGCGCCCAATGCAGACTCCCGACGAGGTTATGCCCTGTACGGTTCTCTCGGTTTTGCTTATCGGGTCGTAGATGTGCCATACCGCATCTATCGGGTCGAACGTGTTATTATCTACGCAATGGTCGCTTTTCCACTGCGCCCACGAGCGGATATTGACACCGACGTTATCCATAACCTCCCAAGTACAACCGAAGAAGTTCTCAAAGCCGAGGCACTTGTTGCCGTTGCTTGCGGTCGCACGTTTGGAGTCCGTATTGCCTAACAAGTCCTGTGTGCCAGTTGAGCCACCCGAAGCACGACCGTAGCCGCAGAGCAGCTGTGCGTCTCGGTTGCCCGTCAGCGAGAAATAGAGTATCGCTATAAACTTGCTCATTTCGTAGTCGAATAACTGGTAGCCTGCGCCACGACGGGCGGCAAGGTTCATAAAGTCCTTGTAGGTATAGTTGAGCGTTCCCAACGGCGTATTCGTCGGGTTGCCCTCGTTGTCATAGAGCCATTCCGTGGAGGTCTGACTTGTGCCTGTTCCGACGCGGACGGTTGCTCCGCTGATAGAGCGTAACTGACGCAGGGAGTCCACCGAGGCGTGATATACACCGCCGAGGCACTGGTCGTTATGCACCCAATCAGGCTCGATAGCCTCGACCTCGCTGCTATCCACGGCTATTGCTTCGAGTTCTCCGTGAGTAGTCTTTGAGCCGAATACAAAGTATTTAGCACCAGCAGGAACGTCGATGAAAATGTAGTCTCCCTCGACGAAGTCGAACAGGGTATTAGAGACTGCCATATTGTAAGTGCCGATGATAACGCCCTGCGCGTTTACGAACACGCCGCCCATTTGCTGATGATTGATACCAGGATAGCGCACCTGCTTCATTCCCTCTACGTCTAACCGATAGGCGTTGTAGTTGGGAGTAGCGGCAAGTACGCCCTCCGTAGCGAGAGTGCTTGTGCCGACGGTTACAGCCGTTATCATTACCGCGCAACCCTCCGACAGCACGATGTCTTTCAACTTTTTGCGGTTGATTTTCTCTGCCGTCGAGAGCGGTTCGGTCGAGAGCGACGACCAAAATATGTATTTCTTTTGGTTCTTAAAGTCGTTCACGCCCTTATACCAACAATCGGGAATACGCATAAACACGTCGAAGCCGTCGCCAAGTTCGTCCTTGTAGTCGAAGTCCGAGCCATTGGCGAGTTGGCGATAATTCGCGTTGGAAAGTCTCACGCCCTCCCACTTGCCAGTAACGGGGTTGAGTTTACCCTTGACGGGGAACAGGGCGTTGCGGATACGCAAAATATGACCGCTCCCCTCGTAGTCGTCGCCCGTGGTATTGTTGTCGAGGTTGGTTACGTTCTTGGGGTCGTTCACGGTGTCGTCGAACACTACGGCAGTGTACTGGGCGTTGTGGAGATTGAGAGCAGGGAAATAGGCTACAAGAGCGTTAAACTTGCTATCCTCAATCAGTTTGTTCAATATCCACGTTCCAGTAAGCCCGTCGCAGGCATTATCGAGGTCAGAGCCGATACCCTTTGCTCCCGACGCTTTCAGAGCGTCAAGCACCGTCGTGTCGGCAGTTACCTTGATGTCGGTAACTCCGAGTTGCGTAATGCTCGCATTGCCGCTGATAGCGTTGTTGAGCAGGGTAAGAGCGTCGATGTTTGCACACCCGTTCACTTGGAGGCGGTTTACGGCAGAGAAGCCTGCAATTGTCAACCCTCCGTTGGGATAGACGAGGTTAGGCAGGTTCTTGAACGAGAGAGCCGTCATACTGGCAGGGAGTTGCAGAGTCGTGATAGGCGATGTCTCCGCAAGCGTGATAGTCTGCATAGACGAGCCTAACGCCCTAACAGTCGTGAGACGGGGGCAGTAGGTAGCGTCTACCGATGTAATCGGGAAGTTACGCAGGTCTATCTCTTCGAGGAACGGAAGCTGACCGAGCGAGAGGGTGGAGAGTTCGTCCCCGTTGTTCGTCGCAGGGGTGTAGCCCTGTCCTCCGATAACCAGTTTTTTGAGCAGGGTCAGTTCCGAGATACTCCAACCGCTCTGCTTGGGCGTAGCGTTTCTGATGTCGAGTTCTCCGATACGGTTTGCGCCGAAGATATAGAGCATTACACCAGAGCCGAGGTTGGTATTGCCCGAATACAGCGTTGCGCTCTCGCCCTCCTGCAAGTAAACACTCTGTCGCGCCTCGTTCGCACGGTCTACACCGATACCGAAGAAGCCCGATTTTGCAGCCTTGATAGTTACGCTCATGTTCGTACCAGTGCAACGCATAGCGATAGCCGATGAATATGTATCTCCGCACTGATAGTAGCCGTCTCGATAGAGGAAACGGGTCTGAATGAAGTCTTGCAGTCGCTGAATTGAGAGACCGTGCAGGGCAAAGAAATAGTTGTCGTCGGCACTCGAATGTTCGATATACTTGCGTATGCCGTCGTAACTTGATACGAGTTTAGGCCACTTCTTCAGACGGTCAGTAATCCAGTATTTCTCCAAACCTTGCGGAGAGAACGGACGCAGACCCGAAGCGAGTTGCACGGTACGCATTGCCGCTGCTACGGACGCAACGGAGACGGTCTTGGTGCTGTCCTCCGTATCGGACGCGGCAGTGTAGGGCTTCAACCAAAGGAAGTCAGACTTGGCTAACTGCGTGAACAGGACGCTATCGTGTCCCTGATAGTAGCCGTTGGGGTCGTTGTTGGGGTCGAGTTCGGCAGGGATAGTCAGACCGCAGTCGTTGTCCGAGCCGAGAATTGTATCGCCGTCGTAGAGGTGGTTGAGATACATACGCACAGCCCCGTCGGTTTCGAGGTAGAAGCCAATCATCATATTCTTGCTACGTTGGTCTACGGCTGCTAGATAGTCCGTAAAGACGTGGTAGCAAATCATCGAATGGACGTTGGCAATGGTGTGGAGTTCTCGCTTGAACTTCAAGAGGCGGTTCGCAGGAGTACCGCTCACGCTCTGCCCGTCAATCGTGATATTGCCGTCCGAGGCTTTCAGATTGTGGTTGCAGTCTTGACACCAACGGAGCCAGCGGTACAACTGATAAGGCACTTTGCGCCCGTCCTCGTAGGCTTCATTGAGAGTGTCGTCGTCGGGATAACGGCTCTCAAAGTAAGTGAGCCATATCGGGGTGGGGTCTTTTACCTTGCCGTTGTCGTCGAGCGTGGGGTCAGTCGGGGCAAGCATATCCTCTACGGAGTTTACGCCCTGAAACCAGTCCATAGCGTTATAGGCTTTCAGCTCGTAATTCTCTACGGGGTTGAGAACATCGCCCGTAACAACCCAACGACCTCCCGAATAGGTCATAGCGCCAGTGGTATTAACCCAACTGCCATTCTGATAACGGAAGAACTTGTACCCCGTACCGCAAAACTCGGAGAGCAGGTACACCTGTCCCTTGTCCCAGTTAGCCTGCAACGCGGAGAGTTCACTGGCTGTTACGGCTGTAATAGCCTTGTTTTTCGGCAGTATCTCCTCGACAAAATCGCCGTAGTTGAGACACTGGCTGTTATAGCCCTCTACGCCCTCGAAGCCGAACACACAGGGGTCTCCCTTGTCGTAGTTCCAGTTGCCCTTGGCGTGGAAATACCCGTAGGAGGGTGAGGTTGCGTCTGACGAGTGCATATCAGTGCGGAAGAACGCACAGGGGACGCTGTCGATAGACGTGTTGAGCGTATATTTGCCCGTGTAGGCGTTCTGTGCAGGGGTCATATACTTTGCCCCCAGTGCTCGTTGCAGGACGTTGTAGAGTTCCGTAGACGCGCCGTTGTTCGCGCCTCCGCTCTCCGAGTAGTCCACCTTGACCGTGATAATGTTCGTCGGCAGAGAGGTTTCGAGAGGCTGAACACGACCTTTGGCAGCGTTGGCGGCGCACTCGTCGTATTTGAGGAGGTCAGCCCCCGAAAACTCGCTACGGTCGTGCAGGAGCGTGATTGTTGCGCCTTTCAACTTCATCTTGATGTTCTTGATAGGGCGCATGGAGGACGTTGTACCTTGATTGGTAACGGTTACTCCGATAGCCTTGAAATCCTGCCACGGGCGGTCGGGGAAATAAGCGTAGATGTCGTAGACACGTTTGGTTTTCTTGTCGCCGTTGAGCGTTTCGAGATAGTCGGGATAGTTGTCTGCAACGTCGTCCGTCCCTGCGTTCTTACATACCACGAAATAGGGTATGCCGATAGCGTAGAGAGACGCTGCTTGCGGACGGTTAGTAGCAGGCTTGCCCTCTGCTGCTTGCGACCCCATGACGAGGTTATAATTGTACTCGGTAATCATAGCCTCGCTGTCAGAGAGTTTCAACAGGTAGTTGTTGAACGACTGCTCGAACGAGTAGTATGTCTCCCAAGCACGGATATTGTAGAGGTACAGGTCTCCGTTGCTTCCGTCAAAGGTTACGGGCGTAGAGTGTCGGGCGATACTACCGCTATCGTAGTAGCAAGCCCCTATCAGCTCGCCGTCGAAATACATCTTGGCTACGCCGATACCTGCGTAGGGTGCTTGGCTTGTCGGCTCAATAACGATAGCCACGTCAGTAATACTGTCGTCTTTCAGAGCAGCCGTGATAGTCTTGGCGACGGTAGCCCCGTTGTCGAATGTCATTACCACGTTTTTGCCAGTGACGTAGAAGCCGATACCCCCCGAAATACAGGAGATAAGTTTGGCTGTGTCGTCGGCGACGTGCTTTGTGCGGATACGGAACTGGATAGCCATGCCGTTGGTCTCGATTGCCGATTGATTGAACGGCTTGTAGTCGAGAGAGGCGGTTACATTCTCGGCGATACGGAGACCCATAATGCCGTTGTCGCTCTCCGTTCCGTAGAGAGGCGTACCGAAACTATCCTTGACAAATCCATTAGTGGAGTAGTTTGCCCCGTAGACGGAGAGGGTATGCCCCCCGTCTGAGATTGTCTTGTTAGCGTCGGAATTGCTACGGCTCGCCATATCCATATCAAACACTAACTGTGTCGTAACGTTTTCAATATCGAGGAGAGACCCCTGCACCTTGAAGTCAGCCCACTGCGAGGTCTTTGTCGAGGTCTTGACAGCGAGTTTGAATGTAACACTGCCGTCCGTGGCGTAGCCCTGAACGCGCTGCGTGTAGGTGTAGGTAATGGAGCGGTATGCCGTGGCGGTCTGCTTCACGGTCTCGGTCGTCCCGATAGTCTCGACAATTGATACCTCCTGCTGTGTGGCGAGAGGATTGTAAACAGCGAAGTCCACCGAGACGGTCTGATACTGCTTGACTACGGCGTTCGCAGTCTCGGAGAGCCAACGAGTAACGACGATAGGCGTTGTGTTGGAGGCTTTCACTACCATTATCGCAGTATGCAGGTAATTCCCGACCACTCCCGAAGCAATATCAACGCCATGGATACGGAGCGGATAAGCCCCGTGAGAGAGGACTGACCCGACGCAATTATTGGGATTGATAGAGATACTATGCGAGTAGGTGTCGTTGATAGTCGCAGTGCCGAGTTCTTTCCACTGACCGCCGATGTAGATTTCAACGGTGCAGAGAATACCCTTGTCACTCGCGTTGTTGGGGAAACGATACATCGGGAGGGACTTTATTGCGCCCCCCTCCTGTACGACCGTAGAAGCTGTGTAATTGAGCGTCTGTTCGCTCTTGATAGTAACGTCCACAGCCGTTACGTTGATGTTGCGAGAGCCGCTGTTCTCGCTATCGTCGTAGGCTACGAATTTGAAGCGACGACCGCCAGCCTGCGCGAAGTAGGAGGACAGGTCAAACTCAAACGAATAGTCCTCTGCGTCGGTCGAAGAAGCCTTGTTGAGTTTATAGGTTTCGAGCAACTGGTTGGTGTCGCGGTCGTAGAGTTCGACGCGCTCAATCAGATTATCCTGCTCGTTGCTCCCGACGGTCGTAACGGAGCGAATGGCTGCTTTCATTACGATTGTACCGCCAGCCTGCCCGTACAGGGGGGAGTTCTGCGGAGTGATAGAAACGATAGTGCCTCCACCTCCACCGCTTCCAGTGCCTACGGCAAACTGCACCTCGTCGCCCACGGTCTCATTCTTGGCGTTCTTCATCGAGAGTTTGATAACGCCCTCCGTCTCGGTGTTCACGTCGAGGGTGGTAGGGATAGAGTTGTATGCGCCTCCCGTAGAAAATGCGTCTGTGCCGTTCTCTTCGGGGTCGTTCTTGGTCTCGACGGTCGAGCCTCCTGCCCCTCCGAAGTCCTGCCACAGGTCAGCCTCTCCGANGTCGCTTGCCTCGCCCTTGNACTGCTTGGTCTCCCACTTGTTATCGGCAGTCTTGTAGGTAATTACCAAGCCCGACTTGGCATAGGTTATGCCCGTAGAGGTCTGCAACGCCTTGATAGCGGCAATGGCGTATTCGAGAGTGTAGAACGAGGCTGCTTTACAAGCACCGCAGAGCAAGTCTACGTTAATCAGCGTCTCCTCGCCTGCGCTCATTCCTGCGAGGTCGAGCCAGTTATTGGGGTTCTTGAAATTGGTCTCGGTGCTGTCCGTTCCGATGTACTGGTACGTTTTCCACGTCGTCTGACCGATTGAGAATGTTATCTGAATACCAACGGAGGTGTAGCCCTTGGAGAACGCTGCCGCAATAGCCGTTTCGAGGGTGTAGTACCCCGATATAGGCGCGTCGTTGGTTACGTTATAGCAGTTGCCTACGGAGGCTGACCCACCGAATTTACGCCACAGGTCAGTCTGCGTGATACCGCCGTTGCCTCCCCACTGCCATGTCTCCCAACCCTCGCTGCCTAAGAACGATACTACCATACCGCGCTTTTTGTTCGGGATAGTGGTGTTGTTCAGCAGGGCGACAACCGCACTGAGGTTCGTAGGGTCTTGAATACCGAACAGCACGGAGGCGTTTATGAACGTCAGAGCCTCCGTAGCGTTATTGATAGCCGTGGTCATAGCAGACGGGTCAGTGCCTGCCATTACGAGGTTTGAGGTGGTTTCGTCCCACACATAGAGGTTCTTGTTGTAGGAGTAAACCTTGTTTTTGAGGATTGCCGAGCGGTTAGCGTTGAGATACTTATCCGCGCCCTGCCAATTCGAGTACAAGGTAGTGCCTACGCGCATAGCGAACAAGTGGCTGTTTGCGACATACACCACCTGTCCCATCTCTCCTGTGCTTTGCGGTTGGATAACTCCGAGTTGCACGATACCGTCAAAGAACGCCAGCCCTGCGTTGTTCGCGTTGGTCTCGGCATTCTTGGCAATATCCTGAATTTCGCCGACAGCCTGCTCTGCGTTTTCGGCTGCGGTCTTTGCCGCCTCGGCTGCCGTTTTTGCGGCGTCGGCTGCGGTCTTGGCTTCAGTTGCCGTAGTCTTTGCTTGGGAGGCTGCGGTCTTTGCTTGGGAGGCTTCCACGACAGCGTTATTGTAACTCTGGAGCAGGTCTCCCAAAGGTACTTTCACGCTCTCATTTTGAGCATTTACGCCCAACGTCATTAGACCGTCGGTATTCCCAACCAACGGCAATTCTGAAATTCTTTTCTTTTGGTCTGCCATTGTTAAGAAATGATGTTAATTGTTAGTATAAATTCGGCTATTGCCATCTTCTGTCATTACAAATTCGCCACTCTGCATTATCAGGTAAGAGATACCGCTGCGTGGTCTTATGATTATTTTTGCCCTGCTCTCGTCCTCGGTAACTACCCAGTCGTCGTCCTCGGTAGCGAGGAACATATAAGAGTTCACGGGACGACAGGAAACGAATTTAAGCGTCAGGGAGAACTGACACCATACGCCCCCGTCGGGTAGGAGGTGGAGGCTCTGAACACTCTGCTTATTGTAGAAGCACTCGTACTCTGCATTAGTCTCCTCGACGTAGAACTTGCGAGCCTGCGGTTGCAGGAGGGCAGCGAAAAGTGCGTTATAACGCTCCCAAAAGGACGCGACTGTAGAGGACTTGATAAGGAGGTTCAACGTAACGTCCTTGGGCTTAAAATAGACCTCCTGTGCGTCATACCTGACCCCTGCCGAGCCTTTCGCCTTTATGGTTAGGTTCTGCTTCACCTGTGGGGCTTTTCGGAGGTCATTATGGCTTCCTTTGAGAATGTATGCCCCGAATTGAGACATATCGACCCCGTCCAGTTCGTAGCCGTACTGCACCACCCCCGACTCTCCGAAGTCGAGAGGGTCAGCCGTCGGTACTTGGGGAAAGTCGTCTGCAAAGGTCAGAGTGATTTTGCCGAGAGTAACGTGAGAGGCGAACGAGCCGTTGGTCGTCATTCGTAACTTCCACGTCTTACCGAGAGCAGGCACATAAAACTCGTGGTACGCTCCCTGCGAGAGACAATCAAACAAGTCCTCGGCATAGCGCACATTCGAGATACTGAACGGAATTTGAAGAGTCCGTGTGTCGAGAACGGGAGAGGTCAAATCATACTCCTCTCCGTCCTCGTCGGGCCAGTCCGTACTTTCTATGCTCTTGAACGGGGGGAACTGTATCAACTGACCCAGCCCTCCGTCCTCGACGTACACCCCGAAGTCGAGGTAAGCGTCGCTGCCGTCGATAAACAACCCTCCCGNNATCATAATATCACGGCGTTCTCGCTGANGTNTCTAACTACGGTACAGCCGTTCTCGGCTTCAACTCGCACGACCGCCCATTTGGAGGCGTTCACGATAACCTTACCCCCGTGGAGGCAAACGACGTGATAATTGCGCGTCTCGGAGCAATTCACGGTTGCTGTTGTGCGTCCTATCAACAGCACCTTGTCTTTTGGCTCGTTGAGCGTAATATTGCCTGCGTCGATGTAAATGCCGTAGCGTTCGGGGTGGTCGTTCTTGAACGAGCGGACGGTTGCGAGGTTCGGGAAATGATAGCGCATACAAAACTCGACCCCCTGCGGTGATTTATACAGGGCGGCAAGTTCCTCTACAGTCTCATTTCCTTTGAACATACTGCATACTCGGTAAGCCTCGGCAAGATTATGGAGAGAACGCTGCTCGCACTGGCGTTGTGCCTCCCCTTTGACCGCTACCCATTGGGCGTATATTGATTTGATGATACTGTGCATATCGTTGTTATTTTTTGAGTTTCATTCCTTGCGTATTAAAGTCGTCGAGAGTATCGCGCATTGATTTCACGCTGCGCTCTACGCTCTCCAGTTTCGTACTCATTGCCTCGGTGTGCGCCTCAATCGCGGATACCGACGAGAGAATTGCGTTGGTGTTGGCAACGAGGAGTTTTGTATTCTCGCTGATAGAGTAGGTATGGCTCTGAATGGTGGTAGCACGGGCGTTCAGTTCATCGACACTATCCTGCGAGGCTGCTGCAATACCTTTCTGCACTCCCTCACGCTCCGTGTCGCCAGTGAGGAATTGTTTCAGTTCTTCGGGTATCGCGTCCCATATCTGCGTCATTACGTCCTGTGTCGCCATAAGGTCAGCCATAAAACTACCCATTGAGTTCTTGACCTCCTCTGCGCCCACAAACTTGCCATCCTTAAACCACTGCGCCTTGTACTTGTCGAAGATTTTGCCGATTTCGGGTTCAAGCATTTTCTGCACAAGCATACGCTTTACGATGTCAGAGCATATTTCCTTGACCTTATTGCCCCACGCCTCGGCAGCGTCCTCGCCGTTGGCAAAAGCGTCGAAAAATGCGTCAGACAACTGCTCGGAAATTTGTACGGCAGACCCTCCGATAATGTCCTCCAACATATCGTTTATGATTGCCACAGCCTGCTGTCCCAGTTCCTCGATTTTGCGCTCCCACTCGGTTATCTGCCCCCAGTCAGTCTTTTTCTTGTCCTTTTCGTTGCCTATTTGCTCTTGGATAAGAATTTGCTGTTGGCTGATGTTTTCGAGCTGCTTGTAATAATCATCGTAACGGGCGTCTCCGAGAGCCTTGTCAGCGGTGTAACTCATCTTCTCGTACTGGTCTGCGAGGGCTTTAACGGTCTTGCCGAGAGCAACGGTGTTCTTCGACAACTTGCCGTAGCAAGCGGTCATAAGGCTATACCAGTTGCCCGTTGCGAGAGCGATATTTACTAACTCCATACGAGTTTCAAGCATAGCCTTACGCACCCTCTCGACGGAACTGCCGTACTCCTTATTCAGGCGCATAGTGTCAGCGTTATCGAGTTCCCATTGGAGTTGGTCGATACGCTCCTGCAAGCGTTCTATTTCCTCCTGCTTCGACTCGTCGTTGTTGAACAGGTTAGCAATGGCGGTCGCAACTTGGAGGGCTGCGGAAATAACCGTGAGAATTACGGAGGCTTTCTCAACGGTCTGTATAGCGGTCGAGGCGGCAGCAGCCGTCCCCTGCATAGCTGTTCCCGACGAGTTGACGAGGGTTACTATGCCGTTAATCATCGAGAGGGTCGAGGTTGAAATTTGCCCTGCGGCTTTCAGTATCTCGCCAGTTGCTCCTCCGACAGCGTCGCCGATGTCGTCGAACGCTCCTGCACACTCGTTAAGGGTGCTGTAAAGGTCTTGCCACTCCTTGATTGTGCGTTTCTTGGGAGCGAGTTTATCCTTGGCATTAGCACTCTTAACAGCGTTATCCAGTTTATTTACCTTTGCACGGGCAGTCGCGAGGGCTTCGTTGCTCGCTCCCTGTTTTTNGAGTGCGGCCAGTTCTGACTTGGCTTTTTCGAGGAGGNCTTNCAGTTGTTTGAGGGTGAGTTCGCCGATAGCGTCGCACCAAGCCTTGTATTCTTCCTCACGGGAGGCAAATTGTTCATCGACGGCTTTCAGTGCTTCCTGCTCCTGTCGGTCGAGTTCAGACACATTGCCCTCGGTAACGCCTTTCTTCAATCCAGTACGTTTACCNTTCTCGTCGTGGTCGTACAACTGCTCACGCTTTTTAGCATAATCCTCGGAGACTTTCAACCGCTGCTGCTCGTAGGTCATTACATCTTCGAGCATTTGCTTCATAGCGTCTTTTTCNCCTTTCGTGCGTATTTCGCCTGCAATACGTGCGTATTCTTTGAGCATTGCTTTCTGCTCGTCGGAGAGGTCTGCGGCGGTAACGGAGGAGCGGTCNAANGTCTGNCCGTTCTTCTTGGCGGTGGGGTTNGCGTTCTCCCATTCGAGGGCTTTTTTATTACGCAACTCCTCGACCATTTCGGCTTCACGCTTTTCGTTCTCGTAGGTCAAACGGCGATAGTTNAAGTCTATNTGACGGAGTTGTTTTTCAACGCCCTCGTCGAGCAGGTTAATCTCGTTTTGCTCAATCTCAAATTCAGCCTCTTTCTGCGCCTGNACGACNGCGTCGGCATACTTCTCGATTTTCTGAGTGCGTTCGGCAGTCTGCACGGCAATACGGTTGGCTTCATCCTGCGCCCTCTTTGCGTCACGAGCCTTTTTCGACGCCTCGCTATCGGTTGCAGGCTTAACCTTGTCGTAAGCCTTTTTAGCGGCTTCCATTTCAGCCTTTAACTCCTCGGATTTCCTCTTGAAATCCTCCTCCTTGACACCCTTTGAGGTTACGCCGTTCACATAGTCATTGTAGGCTTTCAGAGCGTCCGTATAGGCTTTTTTCTTGTCGGCTACCCATTGTGCGCCCGACTTGCTTTCAGCGTCGCGGTAGGATTGCTGACGCTGTAACTGTTGGAGTTGGGCTTGTAGTTCCTCCTTGGTGTATGTTCCTGCGTGAGGGAGGTCGTTGCTGACGATTTTACCGTGAGTCGTACCTGCAATCTCCATTTTAGCAAGGAGGTCTTTACGTATCTTTATCTGACGACGCAACTCATCGTTGCTAATCCCAGTGAGGTTAGCAAAATATGCATCGGTATCGGCTTTTTTAGCTTNACCTTGCAGTTGGGCACGTNTTTTCTTCAGTGCGATTAAATCCAGTTGCTCGTCGAGAGTGAGACCGCCTTTTTTGACTTTCTTCATCNTCGTGCCTGACCCGTTAGCGTCCTCCCACTCCTCGTGCAACGTGGCTGCTTTCGCTTCGAGTTGAGCGATACGGCTGTTTACCTGNGCCAGTTCNTTCTTGGGGTTGGTAATNGACTTCTTNCCGTCGAGTTCTGCAATCTCCTGCTTGATACGTTTGATATTCTCAAGCATTTCGGTCTCGGTCTTGTACTTTGCGAAGATGTCGGGGTACTTCTGCTCCAACTTATGCAGAGCCTCCCGACGAACGTCGGTCGATACAGCCTCGTCCTCGGAGACCGAACAGAGTTTTTCAATCTCCTCTTTGTGCTTCTGCTCTGCCTCGATAACTTTCTGCTTCTGCTCCTCGTACTCCTCCTCCTTTTCTTTCAATTTCTCGGCTTCAGTTTTCAACGAGAACATAGCGGCAGCGACTCCTGCAATAAGAGTAGCCACGAGGACGTAAGGATTGTTGAGCATTGTAGCGTTGAGCATTCTCTGGGCTTTCTCCACGAGCAAGAGCCAGTTGTAATGCAGTGCCTCGGCAGCGGTCGCCCAACCTTTGCAAGCCGTTACCGCTATCAATGCGGCTTTGTACGTTCCGTAGGTCGCTATCAGACCCATAAGGACACGACCGACCTGCTCGTAGTTCTTGGCAAGAGAGGTGGCGGCGTTGATTACGGAAACCATAGTACCCTCGGTGGCAGTACCGATTTCGTTCATCATGTCGTCGATAGCCCCCTGCAAGTTCGAGATTGAGCCTTGAATACCCTGCGACTGCTGTTCGAGCATATTATGGAATTTACCACCCTCGGAGGTAGCGGCAATGAACGCCTCCGTAACCATTTCGGTGGTAATCTTTCCTGCCTCCATTTGCTCCTTTAATTCGCCGATAGTCTTGCCAGTTTTTTCGGCGATAACCGACAGGGGATTGAAGCCTGCGTTAATCATTTGGAGGAGGTCTTGACCCATCAGTTTGCCAGTGGCTGACATCTGAGAGAACGCGAGAGTGAGCGAGTTGAATTTCGCAGCGTCACCCATAGAAATATCGCCGATGGCTTGGAGCAACGGCATAATCTTCTCGGCTTCGATGTTGAACGCAAGCATTGTCTGCGCTCCTGCGGCGAGGTCTTTCATCATCATAGGAGTTTTGACGGCAAACTCCTTGATACCTTGAAACAACTTGTCGCCTGCGGTCTCACCTGCGAGAGTGCGAAACGAGATTTCCAAACTCTGAATTTGTCCTCGGATAGAAACGACCTGTGCGGCAAAGTCTTTGAGTTTGCTAACTGCAAATGCAGTCCCAATAACCTTACCCACTTTCAGCAGGGAGTTCTCCATACGCGCTCCCTCCTGCTCTGCCGTCCGAGCGATAGAGCGGAGTATGTTTTGACTTTCGGCAGCGTCGGAACGCAATCGGCTGTTATCCAGTCCGACCGCTACATTCATACGCCCATTATCTGTCATTGCCATATTGTCGTCAGTCTCTTAATGTTGCGAAAAATTGTCTCATTTGCTCGTTGTTTTTGGGGTCGTCTGCCTTGATACGTTGGTCTCCGTAAGCCGTACCGCGTTGCTTGGGGTCGCCTTGCTTACGGTCTTTTTGAGGAATGTACGACGGGAGAGAAGCCCCGTAGAGGAGGGTGTTGGCGTAACTCATTTCGTAGAGAACATAGTCAAACGGGAGTCCGAACGCCTTTGCCGTCCCTGCTATTGCCGCCCAGATACTGTCGGATTTTCCACTTTCGTCGGGCGTATCGTNTTCACTTCGAGGANGAAAGTGNTAAGCCCGAAAAAANCCCCTNNCTGCAACCNANCCANNATTTGCGCGAGAGCCANNTGCAATTCACGGGGTGANAGATTTTCCAACAGCTNACGGGATAGTTGCTCTCGNNNGCTCNCTCGCACCTCTACGAGCGTTTTGCGCTTGAACGACCCGAATAGACGGGGGGTAATTCGTTCCTCGATACGCACGACCTCGTCTCTGACGTGCTTCGCTCCGAGTATCAGGATAGCGATGATGTCGCCGATAGCCTCGCAATCCTTTGCGACGTTCAGCACCTCCTGTACCACGTTAGCCTCGTCGAGTTGGAGACGGGGTAAACGCGAAACAGCCGCAGATACGAGTATCAATGTGGCGGTACTCGGAGGCGCGACTGAATATTCTTTATCCCCGACCCGAATTGTTGTCGGTTCTTCCAGTATTGTCTGTGCGACCCTTTCCTCGGTCGTAGAACTTCTTGAACTACTGCTCATAATGCGTTATTTTTATCAAATTTTGCGTTCTCGCAACTTTCGGAGCGAAGTTGAGTAAGTTATTGGCTCAATCGTTTTTCGTTGACGAGAGGCTGTTTATTTTGCTTGGTGCAGGGGCAAGGCTCGAACTTGCGACCGCCGACCTCAATGTGTCGGTATTCTACCTGCTGAACTACCCTGCAAACGGGGAACGGCAAGACGGCTTTCAACTCGCCACACCGCCCCCAAGGATTATGCGCCAGCGTTAATCACGAGAGGCTTAACCATGTTACCCTCGGCAGGTTTGAGAGCCTTGGCAACATAGTGGTAGGTGATACCGTCGGCAGTGGTGTACGCGATTTCACGACGGAGGACGCAGCGGTCAATCTGAATACCGAAGCAGGCGGTGTCTTCGGGAATGACCTGCAAGGCGTGTTCGCCAGGAATTACGCCGTTTTCCTCGTCGGGGAACGGGTCAGTAGCACCTTTCTTGAGGAAGTGGTCAAATGCCAATTCGTAACTCGACGCGCCATAGCGCACGTCTACGATAGCACCGCCCTCCTCGTTGGCGGTGATTTCATCGCCTGCGGTGGTAGTCAGCTCGGTGCTGTCCTGTTTAGGACGGTCGAGAGTTTCCCAATCGCCAGCAGTGGCAGGCGCACCGTTCACGCTTTTCTTGTGTTTGAGGTCGTTTTTACCCCATGAAAGTACAGACATATTGATGTTGAGTTTAATTGTTAATGTTCTGATTTTATGGCTTATTCGTACAAACTATAACCGAGTCTCACCACAACGAAATGCTGATGAATGTCGGGACGGGCTTGTGTGTGGATTGTCTGACGCAACTTGAATTTGTAGTTTGAGCGGTCGCAGGTCAGAGACTCTACCCACTGGGAGGCGAGTTGTTCAACCTCCTCCGTCCTCCTGCCGTCCTCGACCAGTATCCCGTCATTGTACGGGTCGATGTCGGGAACGTAGATATGGACGGTAACAACGCCCGTCTGCACCTCGTAGGGATAGCCAGTAGTGAATATCACTACGATGTCCTCCTGCTTGCTGTCCCTCGGTCGATAACTGCTATCGGGAGTACCGCGATAGACGTTGCCCGACACGGAGGCTTTCAGTGCGCTGTTCTCCAGTAGAGCAATAATGTCGCTCTGTACCTGTTTAGATGTCTTTGTCATACGTCAAAACCAAGTTGTTTCATAAATCGGGGTATCAGTGTTTCAGCGAGAGACTCCGCGCTGTCGAGTACGTCGTACCCCTTATCACTCACATACGTTGCGTAGTTCATTCCTGCCACTATCACGAGGACGATACCCTGCGGATATTTCGCTATGATGTCGAGCAGGTATTTCTCACCGTCGAGAGTACCCTGTTTGCCGTTCAAGACTTGTGGGAACGAGGAGCATTGAACGAGGTTGCCGTCTACGCTCACTGCATACCCGATTGAACTTGATAGGTTGCCAGTCTGGTCTCGATAGGTGTGGGATGAACGGGCTGCGTTCACGCAACGCTCGCCGACGTAGCACATATTCCGCACAATTGCCTTTTGGAGCCTCCGTAGATGTTGCTCGAAGAACTCCGCAATTTCGGACGGCGGTGTTGTAACTCTCATCGACATAGCGCAGGCGGTTTACACGGTTATCTTGATTTGCTGAACGGCTCGCAGTTCCTGCGAGGAGATTACGGAGTATTCGCCGACCCTCACGCCTGCCATGTCGGTAAGCCGTAGTTGTTCGGTAGCCTCGACGGGCAGGGGCATTTCAACCAAAATCTCAAAACTGGTTTCGGTCTTTGCATTTTCCCCCGACCTCGCTTGTAGGCTGTAGCGTTTCGGCATAAATTGGCACGGCACTGGCTCGCTCCAAGTCTCCTCCGCTTTCACGGGATAGCCGTCAGCGTCAAAACCGCCTCCGACCTTGTGTTTGAACTCAATATTTCCGTTCGGTATAATCATAGTCTGCTTCCTTTGTACCCGTATCGGGTCTTGGGTGCGTTATCCTCGTCCAACTCGCCATAGATGTCAAGAGCCTCGTTCCGAAATTCACGGCGTTGGTCGTCGTCAAAAGTGTAGGACTGACCGCCCTGCGAGACGTTCGGGGCTTTCGAGAGCCACATTAGCACGTCGGCATAGGTCAGCCTGTACTCTTTTGATTTCAGAGCCTCCTGCGAGATTTCAGAGGTGAGGTCAAGACCCCGTGAAGCCGCAGCCGTCACGAAAAACGACTGCGGCACGGGATATGCGTTTATGGCTTGTAGGGAAGATAGCAATGTAGCCATAGTGTTACGGGTTACGAGTTGGCAGCCTGAGTTACCTCGATGACTGCCGAGTGGTCGTTACTGTCCTTGATAGTGATAGTCGCGGTACGAGCCTCGCCAGTGTTGGCGGCAGCAGCGGCAGTTACCTTGCCGTCCGCTACGGTCAGCGTGAGCCAGCTTTCGTTAGCGGTCGCGGTTACAGCACCGTCAGCCGTTACCTTGATTTCACGAGTGGAGGCAGACTTGGGGAACGACAGGGGGGTGGTGTCTACCTCAAGCCACTGCTCGTCGGCATGGAGAGTGTAGATACCGTCTGCACCGTCAATGACGGTCAAGCAGAGAGCCTGTGCTGCGGTAAACTCTTCGAGGGGGTCAGTCTTACTATACTTGCTGACGAGGATATGACTGCCCGACTTCTGATAGTTTACACCATTGACAGGGTTGGTCTCCTCTGCAAGAGTGCCGTAAACGAGACGACCGACAACCTCGGAGGGGACGCCGACGATGTTAGCCTCTTTCCACGGCTTAACATTGACTTTCGACCCGTCGCTCTTTTCGACCTTGAACACGCTATCCACGATGTGGAATGTTGCGCCGTATTCGTCAGCGAGGGCTTCGAGGAACGTAGCACGGGAGGGGACGGGGAGCAGGTTCTGATTGACCACGACGGTGTTGTTGAAGTTAGCCACGAGGAGTTTACCCTGCTTGCTGTGGCGGAAGCGGTCAAAGAACTTTTTCGAGAGGTACACGTGGGAGATAGAGTTGCTGTCCTCGTGAGCCTTGTCGAACATTTGCTGTACGTCGTCCTGCGGAGTCTCGCCCGAAGTACCCCAAGCACCGCCGATACACTTGAACGTGTTCTCGTCCTTGTAACCGAACTCGACGCGGATACCTGTGCCAGTATTCTCGTCGTCGTCCTCTACGAGACACGCGCCAGTGGAGAGGGCTTGGAGGAACATAATCTCCTTGCGAATATCCACGGACTTGATAACCTTTGTGGTGTCGTCGAAGATTTTGGCGGCGATTGCAGCCTCGTCTGCGCCACGGGCTACCATGACGTTGATGTCGGTAATGAGTTTTTCGCCCTTACGCATCTTCAAGCCCAGTTTAGGCAGTTTGCCAGTGGCGTTGGAGATTTTGGAACGGCTCTTGAGAGGGAGGGAGCTGTCGAGTGCGACAACGTCGGCTGCTACAACCGAGTTGTTGAGTTCTGTTGCGCCCCACGAGAGGTCTGCACTGTACTCCTCCGTGAGCATAGTCTTATGGAGCAGGGTAGGCTCTTTCGACTTGTCGTTGAATTTCTCGGTAATCTTGCCGACTACCATGCGGAAATACTTGTCAACGAACTCCAAAAATAAACTTGCGTTCATAATTTGTTGTCTTGGATTTTGAGATTAAAGGAACTGAATACGGGGGAGTCCGCTCTTGATAGCGTCGGTGTAAGGTGCGCCCACAGCGTTCTTGGCTGCGCCTGCGTTCACCTGTCCGATAGTCAGAATTGCGGCACGGGGGTCGTCCACGAGAATGGAGGCTTTGAGGATGCCGACAAAGGACTCGCCCTCTGCGAGGGAGGCGTATGCGCCGTTGGTTACTCCGAGAGGCTTATGTGCGCCTGCGGAGGTCTTGACAATGACGTGTCCTGCGGCAATAACTTTCGTACCGCTCGGAACGTCCGAAACGTCGAGAGTGCGACCGCCAGGGAGGTCGCCCAGAGCGTTCACGATGACAATACCGTCGAGGCTGTCATTGATTTCTTTGGTCTTGCGACCGAGATTTGATGTTGCCATTTCGATTGTCTGAATGGGTTAAACTTGGGGTTGATTAGATACCCAACTTATCCACGACTGCCGCTGCTTCGTCGTCGGTTGCTTCCTTGCCCCCGTTGTTGGAAGTCGAGGGCTGTGTCTTTGTCCCTCCCTGTACGGTAGGTCTGCCGAACACTACGCCCTTGGCGGTTGTCTCCTTGGCAATCTCTGCGGTCTCGGAGGTGATTTCGCCTTTGAGCGTTTCAAACTCCTCGTCAGTGAGGGTATCGACGGGGGTGCGCTCGTAGGCTTTCCGAATGGACGGAGGAAGCGTGGAGATAATCTTGGAAAGTTGCTCGCGACGGTTGGCGGTTAGTTTCTCGCCCTGCATTGCCTTGACCTGCTCCGAGAGAGTCTTGTTGCTCTCAATCAGAGCCTGCGCCCAAGCAGGTACTTTTTCCTCCCCGTTGCCCTTGTCGCCGTCCTTGTCGTCCTTGGCAGGCTGCTGAACCACCTTGCCATCTTTCAGACCGTGCTTGGCTTCGTAGTTAGCCACAGCGGTCTGGGTAGCCTCGGTTGCTCGGCTGTCGCCGTAGGAGTCGAGAACTTGCTGGAACGTCACCCCCTCTACTGCGGCTGCGACTTGTTCCTGCGTGGTGACAGTCTTCGCCAGTTTGTCGGCTATCCTGCCTAAAATCTTTTCGCTGACCCCCGTAAAACGGGCTTTCAGCGCGTCGAGAATTTGCTGTCTCATGTTTAACTTATCGGTTTAATAGGTTGCCACTTTGGGAATTTGCGGCAAAGATACGTAAATTTTCCGAGAAACGATTACGTTGTAATCACTAAATCGAGATTTTTTCAAAAAAAATTTTCAGCAGATAGTCCGCTGTTCTCTTGTCGATTATCCACCAAGAGAGAAAATTATTTAACTGAACCGTTAAAAATTTTTGTCGAAAAATTTGGAGGTTTCAAAATAACATTGTAATTTTGCAACGTGATTACAACATAATCAGTTTAACAACAGCAAAATCGAATAGAAATGAAACAGCGTTACTCCACAACCGAAGTGAACAGAACTTTCAAGATGAAAGTCTATGGCGTTATCGACGGCAAGAAAGTTAACACCCTCGTCGGCGTTAGCGGTCTGATTAAGATGATTGGCATGGAGTTCTTCAACAAGTTTCTCGACCGTGCGTTCGCTTGCCCCAACGACAAGTGCGTATGCAAACTCCGTCGTGGCGTACAGGTTTCATTCTATCTTCACTAACCCTCTAATCAACTGGCAATGATTACCGAAAGCAAGACCCGTAAACAGGCAGCGAGTGATATACTCGCCCTATACAATAGTCTCGAAGTCCGTCCCGTGTCTTTCAAGACTATCTACAACCGAGTATTCAAGAGCAATGGCGTATGGAGACTCGTCGGCTGCGCTCACGACTACACAGCATAAATCAAACAAAATCAAATAATCACTTAAACTCTGAAAGTTATGCAGACAACAGCACATCAGACCGCCCTCAACGAGGTGGTCATGAACAAAGTTCAAAGAATGATTGACAGCAAGGCTGTCGGCGTTCAGGCAACAATGGAGCGTCTTATCAACGAGGGCAAAATCGCCCAAGACTACATCGCTCCCCTCGGTGTAAACCTCAAAGCGCAGGAGCGCACCCCCGTCATCACGTTCTCAGCCAACGGACACCTCAACCTCAATATGCCCGACGGCTCGTTCTCCCTCCACCCCAACGCCGTGTCGCAGGTTGCCGAGCGTATGGGTATCCCGACCAAGTACCTCCGCACCCTCGCTACTGGTGTCGAGTGGGAACGTCAGCTCGCAGCACACCTCCTCAACGAGCATAGCGGTTGGACGCAGCGCAGTCGTGTCCTCGTTCGCAGCGTCGGCACGGAGGTTAGAGCAATCCTGTCGGACTCCTACCGCCGTCTGAACTCGGTAGAGATAATCACCGCCTTTGTCGAGGAGGCATCACGTCAGGGGGCTGTCATTGCCGACGCTTTCATGAGCGACACAAAGGTATGGGCAGAGACTATCCTGCCCCAGCCGTTCACCGTCCCGACCAAGAACAACGGAGACGTGATTATCTACGCAGGCGCACGTTTCTCGACCTCCGACTACGGAGACGGCGCGGTGGATATGCGTACATTCCTCCTCAACGGGGCATGCACCAACGGAATGGTGCGTGAGAGCGTGATGAAGCAAGTACACCTCGGCTCGAAACTCCCCGACAATCTCGCCCTGTCCGAGGAGACCTACGCTCTCGATACCCGTACCACCGTGTCAGCCGTCCGAGACCTCACGGCAGGGCTGTATAGCAAGGACACGATTATGCAGAAAGCAATCGAGATACAGGGCGCGTCGGAGATTGAGGTAGACTTCGACCACGAGTTGAAGAAACTCGTCAGCAACGGCTCTATCCTCAAAGCAGAGAAGCAGGAGGTGGAGAAAGTGCTTATGCGTAACGACCCCAACGACGGGGTGCAGGGTGGCGCAACCCTCTGGAAACTGACGCAGGCTATCACTGCCCACGCCCGTGAGTTGGAGCCTCAACGCTCCCGTGAACTCCACGAGATTTCGGGTGCGCTCCTCAATCGTGTTAAAGTAAATCCTGCATAACTTCAATCGGGAGGCGTCCGTGGTGGCTATCCTGTCGCCCGTGCGCCTCCCACTATTTCTCTCGACTATGGAACAAATGCTCAAACAATACCAAGAAATGAAGAAGAAGCACCCCGACGCAATCCTACTGTTCCGCGTTGGCGACTTCTACGAGACCTACAACGAGGACGCAGTCGTAGCCTCTGAAACACTCGGTATCGTTCTGA
>WFLX010065519.1_pt1 | contig 20993 bp, 18 predicted proteins | sample 4967041 | NCBI WGS metagenome assembly WFLX01 (sample SAMN12857096, study PRJNA449069) | gut metagenome | isolation source: stool from male and female vole | host: Microtus ochrogaster | place: USA:Florida | collected 2017
ACCACTTCCGAGGAGTTCGCCGAGCAGTGTAGACGCCTGCTGGACAGTTCCTTTGCGCCTGAGGGAGTTGAGTTTTCATGCCCCGGGCGCCCGCAAGCCGAGAAACTCGTGGAGTATATGCGCGGCATTTTCAGCGAGCTCGGAATCAGTGTGCTCGACATCACCACCGAGGCTTACAAGGACGTGTTCCACCTCAAAACCGACGGCCTGGCGCGCGTTGGCCTCAATTATACCGACCGCGGCAACTACTCCTACATGACTCTCGAAAGTACCCTCGGGACCTCCGACGCCAAACTCGAAGCCTTCCGCGCCACCCTCAGCAAATAATCCTAAACCTAAAACCTCTTACCTAAAGCCTAAAACCTGATACCTCCATGACTATCAAAGAGATAAACACACTGCGCCGCAACGGCAACCTTGAAGAGGCCACGGCGGCCGCCCGAGCCGAATTTGACCGCCAACCCAATCTCTACTCCGGCGGAGCGCTGTTCTGGTGTTTGTACGACCACTTCAAGAAGCAGTCGGGAGCTGAGGCCGAGGCGACTGTGGCGGAGATGCGCGCCATCTATGAGCACTACGGTTCCGACGACAAAATAATGCGTGAGAACCTCGAACGCGCGGAGGCCCGCGTGCAGCCTCTCTACGGCGAGTTGAAGTCAGCCCTGGAGCGCGCCAAGGGGCGCCATCGGGTCGAAGGCGAATACCGTCGTTTTGCTGCCGCCCACGATGCAGGAGAGCTCCCCGAGGGGCTGCGTGGCGAACTTGGATGGCTCATATATTATATACTGCGCAACACGGCCACTTCCGAGGCCGACCGGCGCAAGGAATTGCTGAGCCGCTATTTCCGCCTCGGCCTTGAGAAGCCGAGCGCGCTCCACTCGCGCATCCTCGGCGAAGCCATCCGGCTCGAAACCGACACGCCGCTGCAATTCCGGCTGCGTGACTTCCTGAATCTGTGGGGGCTGGAGAACCTGACTGACTCCGATTGGGAGCAGTTCCGCACAGAGTCGGGGAAGGTGATGACTTCGCCGGTGGAGAAACTGATTCGCGTTTACGCCACGGAGATGACCACCGACGGCGTGCGTGCCTCCGACGAGTTCAACGCGCTGGTCGACAAGGCTTTGGAACGTTTTCCAAACAACCAGAACCTGCCGTACCACAAAGCGCTTGTGCTCATATCGCAAGGTAATCGCGAAGGGGCCATCAGCTATTTAACCGGACTCATAGCCCGCTTCCCGACCAAATTTTTCCTCCTCGCACGCGCGGCTGAGCTTGTGGACGACGCCGACATCAAGATAGCCCTACTCTGCAAGGCGTTGACCTCCGGCAACGACGACGAATTCCTCGTGAAAGTGCGTCTGCGCCTCGCTTCGCTCCTGATTGACAATGGATTGCAGGCTAACGCACGCTATGAACTCGAACGCTATAAGGCCACCTACGACGCCCACGGATGGAAGGTAAAACCGGAGTACTACGAGTTGATGAACAAAACCGCCGGGGCGACGGCTCCTGCCGACAACACTGCACTTTATGAGCAGTATATGCCTATAGCTGAGGAGTTTATCTACTCCGCCCTGCCCTCCAAGATAGCCTTGAAGGTGAAAGAGAGCCAGGAGGAGGACCGTAACCGACCCGGACGCAAGTATACGCTCTGGCTTCTGCGCACCGCCGACGGCATTCTGCGCCTGAAGAAGCCGCAGAAGTTCGGACTGAGCCCACGTACTCCCGACGGGAGCCTCTTCTCCGTGAAGGTCAAGGACGGCAAAGTGGTGTGGATCAAGCCCTTCAAGGGTGCCGTGAACGAGGATTGGATAAAGACCGGCACCGGGACCGTGAACATCCGCACCGACCGCAACGGGAAGCGGTACGCCATCATAGCCGACGCTTATGTGCCGGAAAAACTGCTGGCCGGGCTTGTCGACGGGCAGGAAGTGAAGGTGCTGGCGACGCGGCGCGACGACGGGCGTTGGAGTGCGGTGGCGGTGAGGGGGATGCGGTGAACATTTGGGATGCGGTGGTGTTAAAGAGGTATGAAACCTGAAAATATCCAAGCACTTATTGCCTCCAATGAGGCGTACAGAAATATTGTTGAGCGCACGAGCGTGCGCCTTTATACGGATGAACCGCTTACTGCCGAGCAGCTCGAGGCGCTGGTGTATGCGGGCATGTCGGCTCCGACGGGCGTGAACAAGCAACCGTGGGAGTTCATGGTTGTGACCGACCGCGCCCTCCTGGAGGGTCTTGCGGCCGGGCTACCCTACGCGAAGATGACGGCGAAGGCGCCGGCGGCGATTGTGGTGTGCGGCAACCGCGAGCGCTTCCTTGAGGGCGACGATGCCACGCTGTGGGAGCAGGACCTGTCGGCTGCTTCGGAGAATATTCTGCTGGCAGCCCATGCCCTGGGTCTGGGAGGCGTGTGGACGTGTATTTACCCGCATGCCGACCGCGCCGAGGTTGCACGCCGGGTTCTCAATCTGCCCGAGAATCTTGTGCCGTTCAACCTCATCCCCGTGGGCCATCCAGCCAAGGCAGGTCATCCGATGGACAAATTCCACCCCGAGCGCGTGCATCAGGACAAGCTATGATCGGGCGTCGTGTGGCGCGATGATTTTTGACTAATCGGGATTGTAGTTTTTTTGCTGATTTATCGAGATTTATCATGATTTATCGAGATTAATCTCGATGCGTTTTAGCATTGAGGCACATTGTGGCGGGCGGGAGCCCGCCACCTCAATACCGAGCCGGTCAGGGTGGCCCGTAGAGGGCGCTNTGGTGGTGGGCCCAGGCGGCNATTTTTNCGCGAATCCAGGCGGGCTCTATGACCTCGAGCGAGNAGCCGTAGNGGTAGAGTTCCATCAGGAAATCGGGCGTGGGGCGCAGGCGCCACTCGAAGGTGACATCCACCGANCCGTCNTCATATCGGATTGACCCTTCGCGCTGGGTGTGATGCAGGGGCACGTTCCGCAAATGCGGGGCAAAATCCTCGTCAATGGAAATCTTTACTGTTTCCACCGGGCAGGTACAGTCGGTAATCACACCTGCGAAGTCGGAAAAGAAAGCGGCCGCGTCGAATCCCGGTGGCAGAGTGAAATCCTGCTCGGTGACCGTCAGGGCCAATATTCTGTCAAGGCCATATAGTGCCAGAGAGCCCGAACTGCAGCTCCGGGCGAGCAGGTACCAACGGCGGCCGTAGCTGCGCAGACAGTAGGGTTCGAGGAGCACCTCGGATGAGCCGGCGTCGTGGAAGGCACTGTAGGTCAGGCAGATTACCTTGCCGGCATCCATTGCCTCCACAACCGCGGCGAGCCATTCGGTGCCGGCCTCGACTGCGTCCAGCAGGATGCGCGATTTCANCTCGGGGGAGTAGCGCAGGCGCATCTCAATGGCGAGTGTGTTGACGGCCCATGCCAGGAGGNCGTTGCCGTCGGTAACGTCGTCGTNNNCAATATGATATGTGTTGTCNNANCGNCGGCAGGCAATCTTGATTCCGAAAATTTTATGGATGGCTTTGATATGGCGCATGAAGGTGCGGTGGGGTAGCCCTTCGCCCTTCTTTTCGTTGAGGGTGGAGCGGCTCCAGGCGCTGGAAATGTCATTGAAAGTAATACTCCCGTGCCGGCGGACGAGGTCCACCAGCCACGCATATCGTAGAAGCAAGTCATTACTCTGGGCCATAATGCACAAAATTACAAAAAAAATCTAATTTTTCAGCCACTTGTGCCGCCAAGTGTCATAGTTGACCCCTAATTTTGCGCCGTGAACATTGAAAAGAGGCATCCACTTTTGCCAAACGTATTATTTTTATTATCTTTGCACGCAAATGCACGGATAGTTTGACATGATCCGTGCGGCATAAGGCGTAGATGCAAGCCGAAGTCTCGTTTGAAAAACCGGCCAAGTTAGAAAAACGTAGAGGACTGAAGCAGGACTATGCCCCCGCTCTGAATTTGGGCTCATCCGACGGAATGCTCCGGCGGGTGTGGCAACATAGCAGTGGCGCGGGGTGGTGTCTCTTCAATGTTCCATTCTACAAAGGTTCCTTGGCCGGAATTCACCGGCAAGTTGTGAGGAACCATGTTCTTTATTTCGAGTCGGTGATACCTTCAAACGATGGACGCGAGGCGNCACGCCCCGCGCCTTTTGTTTTACTCAAATTTCGCAGGCGAAATTTTAGGGTTATAGGGTTATTTGGTTATGGGTTAATTGTGGTAGATGCCCCTTGGGGCTGTTCTCCCTTAAACCTTAAACTTTAAACCTTAAACTTTAAACTCTAAACCATAGACTTGAAAACTAATTATTAAACTATTCTTAGAATGGGAAAAGAAGAACAACAAACACAGGAATTCGTTGAAGCGCGGAGGCGTCTCAATGAGGAGGGCGTGCCTATCTGGGATGAGGCCTTTCATTGTGGCGTGAAGGTGGAAGAATTGGAGCAAGAACTGCAAAAAGTTCCACAAGTCGATGCCCCGGGCGAAGAGCCGTCGCTNNNCACTTACGTTTTNGAGCCCGCCGGCTATGTGCTGGGCTGGTTGCTCCTTTTCAATGGAGTATATTTCCTGCTCGGCCTGATGGTCAACAAGCTCAAAGGCGTCGGTTTGCCATGGACGTACGGCCTGATAACGGTGGCCATTGTAGCGGCAATAGGATATATTATCTACCGCTTCAAAATGGCGGGGTATCAGAAGCGCGACATCGAGTACACCACCTCCGACTTCTACCGCATCAGCCAGGAAATCAAGAAGGAAAACGACAAATTCAAAGAGTTGCGCAAGAAGCTCACGCCAATCTATGAAGAGGTGATGCCCAAATATGCAGAGCTTTACCCCGAAGAGGCTTTGCAGGAACAGGTGGCCAAGGGCGAAGAAATTCTTGGGAGTGCCTTATCCCAAATGGATTTCCTCTGGAAATCTGCCAGTAACCGGGTGGACAGGTGTTTGGAGAAATCNATTAAAGAGATTCCCGAAGAACTCATTGGGTCCATGGAGGATGGAGAAGCAATTCACCCCAAATACGACGANCCCGAGCCTACCGAGTGGGCAGAAAAAATCGCTACTGTATGGATTTACTATGCCGGTGCTTTGGCTCTTACTGCGGCTTTCGGTGGCTGTGCATGGCTCCTAAAAAAACTTTTCAGCACCGATTGGGATGTGTGGCTGTTGTTGCAATTATGCCTATTCGCCATCTTTATCCCCCTTGTAGCCACCTTCTTTATGCTTATTTTCCAGCTGAATCAGGCATCGAAATGGGGAAAGCGCAAAGAAGAATTCGACACCCTTGTAGCTCGCCGGAATGACCTCGCAAAAATCTTTCATGAAGAAGAGACAAATCAGGAAATATTTCTTACCCTGCACAGTGAGCTTGATTTGCGCAGAGACGATGTGCTCCGCAACATGTTTGCCGAACAGCTCACTCTTCCGGTGCGTTCTTTCGAACTGGGCAAATGGGGCGAAGCCCAGCGAACATATCTGGGACTGAAAGAGAATTTCGACAAACTCAATGAAACTCCCGCAGCCGACCGCAAGCAAGCAGTTTACGATTACTTCAACACTAAACTCGACATTTTCTACAGCCTTTCGATTCCTGCCGAAGCAGGCGAAAACAAGGAAATCCTCAGGCCGTTCGACAATCTGACGGTGGAGGAGATGCGGAGCACGTTCGCGCCGGCGGAAGCTACGATTGCCAACGTGCGGAAACTGCAGGAGCGCATCGGCTCGCTGGTGGATATCCACGCCGTGATTGAGGACTTCAACGAGGCGGTGGACATCGACACCTCGGGCACGTTCACTAAAAACGACAGCAAGAAGGTCGAGGAAAAGACCCGCCTGATGAAGGCGCAACACGACAACTTTACGGGCGCAATGACGAAGTACCGCGCCGCCGTGAGCCNCATCAACACCGCACTTGGCCTTGCGCGAATGGTGGCTTACCGCAACCTGTACCTCGGTGCAGAACTCATTTCGGTAGTCACTTTCCACCACGGAGGCGGAAAACTCGAACGGATGAACGATTCGCTTGCGGACATCGACATCGTGCTGACGGATGCGCAGATTGAGAGCGGCCCGGGCATGCAGGAGGCAATGCTCAACATCGTGGGCGACTCGCTGGACTCGGTGTTCGACTGCGTGAACAGCGTGCTCAACGACAAGGCTGCCACCAAGTACTATTCCCAGAATCCGAAGGAAGCGCTCGCCGCCATGGCGGGAGTTGCGGTGATGACGGCCCTCAACAGCGCCATCGATAACTGGAACTAGCGCAATAAACGCATCGCGGAATGTCTCGAGCTGCAGGAGCAGATGATCGAGAACATGGAGAATATGGTGACCCAATACCTTGACACCGAAGCCGGCGCGCGCCGTGCGCTGGAGCTGATTGAGAGTCTGATTAAGATGAACGACGGCTTCAAGGGCATCTACGAACCCCTGCGTGCCAAAGTGTTCGACCGGAAGAATCCTGAAGGCGTTTCGAAGAACGACATCATGGAACTGGTAATGGCAATGAAGAATTATAAAAAAGTATCCGACTCAAAATTATGAATCACGAAGAAAACTATCCCGAAGAATATTATCCTGCTGAAAATCAGCCCCGGGTGCCTGAACGCGTTTCGGGTGCGGAACGGACGGAGAACATCCTCAAACTGGTGCAGGCCAACAGCGCTCTGATTCAGCAGGGCCTTGATGTGGCCAGTCAGATTACGGAGGTGTATGCCGAGAGTCAACGCCTGGATGCGCAGGTGGCCATGACCGAGAAGTGGAGCCAGGTAGAGATGGCAAAGACAGCGGCTAAGTTCTATGCTACCCGCGAACTGATTGAGCGCACCTTCGGCGAGCGCGAAAAGGCCCTGTCGGCTCACTACCGGGCCCTGGACCATGCCCTCGAATCGGGCGACCGCGAAGTGCTCCTGGCCGCGATGCAGCAGATCAGCAACATTGTGACGAGCTCGCCCCTGGAGGAAATCCAGGAATTCAACCGGCGCTACAACGATCCTACTGCTAACCTCCTTGACTGGTAGACCCTATGAGAGTGTTCAATTCATGGCTGGTGGCCAACCTGGAGGTGATGACGTACATTGTGATGACCGTGCTGATTTACAAGATTCTGGAGGCTTACCCGGAGAGTTTTTTGTCGACCAACGGGTACCCTCATTTCCTCACCGCGATTGTCCTGGGTTTCGGGGTGCTATTCTTAGGCGCACCGACCACGTCCTTTTTCGGCGACATCTGGGGCGTTGTGCTGAGTTTTATCGGCAGTGTAGGCGTTTTCATTGAATTCGGCTACTCGCTGCGGGCTTACATTCCGTGTCTGGTGGTTGGCGCGGTGTTCGGGATTTTCGTGGCGACATTTTCATGGCGCAATTTCTATGATGTGGTGTCGCTGCGGTGGCTGTATGTGAACAGCGACGCGGCCATCTTTGAGGCCAACGCCTTGTACTCTTTCAGCCGCTTCCGCGCTGCGTTCAACTTCGCGNTGTTCCTCTACGTTTTCATCNCGGTCCTTTTCGCGGCNTGATAACTGCTTGATTTATCGGGATTAATCGGGATTTATCTTGATTAATCCCGATGGTTTTCTTGTCAGGGAGACGGGGCTGAAGCCCCGGCACCCTGACAAACCTCCTGCCCTAAGCGGACGACGGGGCACCAAGGAGCAAGCTCCTTGCACACTGACAAAATTTATGGCTTTGCGGGGAGCAGCGGGCCTTTGCGGCGAGCGGGAGCTCGCTACGTCCATGCCGTTCTTTTATGAAAAAACCGCCGGCGCCGGGCGCTAGCGGTTTTTTGCGAGGGGGTGCGGAGGGGTGCGTTGCGGCCGTTGGCCGAGGGTTTGTGGCGAGCGGGAGTTCGCCACCTCCATGCCGCTGCTTCCCTTAGGACGCACCGGACGTGCGGCCCTACATTTTGCGGCCCTGCTTTTTAGAGCTGGGTGGCGGGGTCGAGGTTGGCTTTTTCGATGTCCTTGTAGTAGCGGTAGGTACCAACTTTGAGTTCGGCGCAGGCGTCTTCGTCGGCGATGATGAGTGCTTTGGGGTGCATCTGGAGGGCGGAGATTGTCCACATCTGTGTGATGCCGCCTTCAACGCCGTGGTGGAGTGCGCGGCTCTTGTTGTAGCCGTTGACGATGAGCATCACGCTCTTGGCGTCCATGATNGTGCCGACGCCTACGGTGAGGGNTGTTTTGGGGACGAGGTCGACGTTGNCTTCGAAGAANCGGCTGTTGGCGATGATTGTGTCCTGAGTGAGGGTTTTGACGCGGGTGCGTGAGGTGAGGGAGGAGCCGGGTTCGTTGAAGGCGATGTGGCCGTCGGGGCCTACGCCGCCCATGAAGAGGTCGATGCCGCCGTAGCTCTTGATTTTATCCTCGAAGCGCTTGCATTCGGCGACGGGGTCAGCGGCGTTGCCGTTGAGGATGTTTACGTTTTCTTTGGGGATGTCGATGTGGTTGAAGAAGTTGTTCCACATGAAGGAGTGGTAGCTTTCGGGGTGCTCTTCGGGGAGGCCGATGTACTCGTCCATGTTGAATGTTACGACGTTTTTGAAGGAAACCTTACCTTCTTTGCAGAGCTGGATAAGGTTGCGGTACATTCCCAGGGGCGAGCCGCCGGTGGGGCAACCGAGCACGAAGGGGTGTTCGGGGGTTGGTTTAGCCTCGTTGATGCGTGCGGCTACGTAGTTGGCAGCCCAGCGGGAAACGTCGGCATAGTCCTTTTCGATGATGAGACGCATGTTGCTTTATAGGTTTTAGGGGTTAGGCTTTAGGGGTTAGGCTTTAGGGAGTTAGGGGACCCTCTTTGCGTTCGGGCACGATGTGGCCGGCGAGGGGGTCCCTAACCTTGGAATTAGAAGAGCCAGGCGGCTGTTACGGTCCAGTACTTGTTCTTGCCGTCGATGGGCGCGCCCTCGAAGTTGGACACTTTTTCTACGATTTTGGTGAGGCCGAGGCCGTAGGAGGCGCCGATCTGGAGGTGGCTGAAGAGCTGGACGCCGAGGCCGAAGTTCCAGGCGATGTCGACGGTTTTGTTCTTATACGCTTCGGAGATGGCGCTCTTGGAGACGAGGAATGCGAAGGAGGGGCCGGTGAACACGTAGGGGGTGAACACTTTGCCGATTACGGGGAGGCCGAGTTTGTACTTGAGGTTGAGGGGGATTTCGATGTAGTCCTTGCTCTTGAAGTTTTTGGCGTCGGTGAAGAGGCCTTTGATGCTTTCGCCGTCGCTTACGCGGTGAACGTACATGGCGGAGAGGTCGAACCCGATGCCGACGATGGGCACGGTGAATTCGGTCTGGATACCGGCGGTGAAGCCTGCGCGGTTGTCGGACTTGAAGTCGGACTTGCTCATGGAGAAGCGGTTGATTTCAGTACCGATGCGGGGACCGATGTGGAACTGGGCTGCTGCGGGGATTGCAGCAGCGAGCGATGCCACCAGGGCGATGAACAGAACTTTTACTGCTTTCATAGGGTTAAATGTATGTAATTTTATTATGTTTCAGGTGACCAATTTGGCTTGGACTACAAAGGTACGAGTTTTTTAATTCTTTTTCCAAGGTTAACGGAAATTTTTTCATAACTTTGCGCATTATGACACAAGAAGAGCGATTAAAGATAGAAGAAAAGGTTGTAGAGATGCTCCGGACGGTGTACGACCCGGAGATACCCGTGGATATTTACAGCCTCGGGCTGGTTTACCGCATCGACCTGAGCGACGAGGGCGACCTGACTGTGGACATGACGCTGACTGCTCCGAACTGCCCGATGGCGGACTTTATAATGGAGGACGTGCGGATCAAGCTGGAGAGCATCGAAGGTGTTCACAATGTGAATGTGAACATAGTGTTTGAGCCGGAGTGGACGCAGGACATGATGTCGGAGGAGGCGAAGCTGGAATTGGGATTGCTATGAACCCGGCGAAGCGGACCTACTTCCTGAGCGACATGCACCTGGGGGCGCGCTATCTGCCTGACAGCGCGGCCCAGGAGCGGCGTGTGGTTGCGTTCCTGCGGGAGATTGCGCCGACGGCTGAGGCGGTGTACCTGCTGGGGGACGTGCTGGACTACTGGTTCGAGTACCGCAACGTGGTTCCGCGGGGGTATGTCCGTTTTTTCGGGCAGCTGGCTTCGATGGCCGACGCGGGTATCAGGATTGTGTGGTTCACGGGTAATCATGACATATGGCTCTTCGACTACCTGCGCAGCGAGCTGGGCATCGAAATTGTGGACACCCCTGCGGAGGGTGGCATCATAGAGCGCATCGGCGCCCGCACCTTCTGCCTGACCCACGGGGATACGTTCGGGCCTCAGCCATGGGGCTACATGATGCTGCGTTGGGTTTTCCGTAACCGGCTGTGCCAGTGGCTTTTCGCGGGTATACATCCGCGGTGGACGGTGCCTTTTGCCCACCGATGGAGTTCGGACAGCCGCAAAAAGCGCAGGGGCAAAGCGAGGAAGCGCAAGGGCACGCACGAGGATTTTGTGAATGCCCAGTGGCGGAAGCTGGAGGCTGCCGGAGGGGCCTATGCGGCCGAGCATCCGGAGGTGGATTACATTGTGATGGGCCATTACCACCTGCCGCTGGACCTGCGGGTGGGCGAGCATTGCCGCCTGATTGTGCTGGGGGACTGGATTTACAACGACACATACGCTGTTTTCGACGGCGAGCAACTTGAGCTGAAACGCTATGGCAGAGAATGATTTAAGCCTTCAGGGCGCGGCGGAGGTGCGTGCTGCGCGGCGGGTGACGTGGCTTGGCTTTTTCGTCAACGCTGCCTTAGGAGCGCTGAAAATCGTGGCCGGCGTTGTAGGGCGTTCCGGGGCTATGATAGCCGACGGCTTCCACTCGCTGAGCGACTTTTTCAGCGACATCATCGTGCTGATATTCGTGGGGATAAGCCGGCGCCGGGCCAACGACACTTACCAGTACGGCCACGNGAAGTNNGAGACTTTCGCCACNATGCTGCTGTCGCTGTTCCTGTTAGGNGCGGGCATCGCGTTCCNGGTTGNCGNGGGCGAGAAGACGTGGCGTGCGCTTCACGGGGAGGTTCTGCCNCGGCCGGGGATGATTGCGCTGGTGATGGGTGTGATTTCGGTCGCGGCCAAGGAGTGGCTGTTCCATGTGACCAAGCGCGTGGGCGAGCGCTACCACTCGGCGTCGGTTATTGCCAACGCGTGGCACCACCGCAGCGACTCGCTCTCGAGCGCGGCGACCATTGTGGGCATAGCCGGGGCCATGTTCTTAGGTGAGCGGTGGCGTGTGCTGGACCCTATTGCGGCCATAGTTGTGGCTGTGTTCATCATCATCGTTGCCATCAAGCTTGGTATGCCGGCCGTTCGGGAGCTGCTGGAGGTTTCGCTGCCGGAGGAGATGCAGCTGGAGGTGGGGCGAATCATCCACGATACTCCCGGGGTTAAGGCCTATCACCACCTGCGCACGCGCCGCGTGGGGAATGAAATTGCGCTGGACTTCCACATCAAGGTGGACCCCAACATCACCGTGGATGCGGCTCATTCCATAGCCAATACCCTTGAGAAGCACCTGATGCAGCACTTCGGGCCGGACACGCTGACNAATATCCACATCGAGCCCTACCGCAACGAGATTGTTGACACGTGGGGGCGGTGCAAGGACTGAGGCCCGATCTAAAACGGGCTAAAGCCCTGCACTAAGACAAACCGCCTGAAACAGCAGGGGTTGATTATATCAGGAAATTCAAAAGCGATTGGCCGGGGGTCAATCGCTTTTGAGATGGGAGGCAGGGGGGATCCGGCGTAGAGGCTTTTACGGATGGGGCGTGTTTTTCAGAGTCAGGTGATGGAGTTTGGGAAAGGGAGTCAGAAGGGGAGATTCTTATCTTCTTCGTCGAAGTAATTTCGGCTGACTTGAGCGAGGATTTCTTTGTTGTTGATGCTGGTGCAAAAGCGGATGCGGGCCTTTTTTTCTTTGGCGAACATTGCGTTGGTGTCCTCTTCGGTGGTTTCCCAGGCAAGATGGTTGTCGATTGCCATTGAGGAAGCGACGGCTTCGACATCCTGGTTAGCGCCGATGTAGGTGAACACCCAGCCGAGTTCCTTCATCTGCTCGACGAGCGCCTTGATGGTGGCGGCGTTGTAGCGGGTGGAGGCGTTTTCGTAGCCGTCGGTGATGATGGTGACGAGGACGACGTCGTCGGGGCCGGCTACTCGGCGGAGGTCTTCGATGCCCTTGCCCATGGCATCGTAGAGAGGTGTGCCGCCGCGGGGATTATACTGAGCGGGCGTGATAGGGCTCGTGGCGCTGGCGGGGGTGGCGCGGTAGATTGCGTTGTAGTGGTGGGAGTCGAAGGTTACGAGGGTTACGGTGTGGCNNTGGTTGGGNTTTTCGTCCTGGGCGCTGCGGATGGTTTCGATGGTGCTGTTGACGCCGTTGAGGGCAGGGCGGTAGATGCTGCTCATGGAGCCGCTTTCGTCCATGATGATGAGGTTGTGGACTTTGATGAGTTCGGGGGTGGTGGCGGTAGAGGTGCCGGTGGTCGTGTTGTTCAGTACGTCGATGATTCGCATGGCAGTTTTTGGGTTTTTGAGTGGTGAGAATTGAGTCGGTTTGTTCTTGTGTGAATTTTACACCGCAAAGTTAAGGTGCGAATTTTGATTTTCCAAATTTTTTGATGTAAATTTTACACGTGAGGGCAATTTTTNCANGCCCNTNAAAACGGGCGCCGGGNNTTGCGGCNGTTCCGATACNTTATACCCANAGGAGGGGTTGGGTAAANATCGGNGACGAAAAAAAATATGATTGGAGTTGAAGTTCATGCGGGCAAAGATTTTGATTTGTGACTCAAATTTAGCCCGAATTTTCCATAAGAGCCTAAAACTGCGAATGTTTCAATACGGGATGTCAGCGGCGGGGTGCGGGCGGTTGCAACATTGCAGAAATTTTTGGCTGACAGCAGTTTTTTCCGGCCATGAGGGTAACAGGAAATGTGCCGGGGCCCGGAGTAAATCAACCGGGTGCGAATTTGGTTTGGATAATTGGCAAAATCTTTATAACTTCGCGGCTACAAAGGAACTTTAAACTCAACAATATGTATCAGAAACAGGTAACATTTAAAGAAGCAGTGGAGAGCGCGCTGATGCAGAACTACTGCAACTTCAGCGGGCGCGCGTCGCGTTCGCAGTTCTGGTGGTGGGTTCTGTTCACTGCCATCGTAAGCTTTGTGGTCGGCATAGTGTTCTGCTTCAACCAGGACCTGCAGCAAATAGCCTCGGCCATCGTATCGCTGGCCTTCCTTCTGCCGGGTCTTGGCGTGGCAGTTCGCCGTCTGCACGACATCAACAAGAGCGGCTGGTTCATCCTGCTGGGCCTCATCCCCATTATCGGCGCAATCATTCTGCTGGTGTGGTACACCAAGGAAAGCGACCCGACGCCCAACGAATATGGCCCCGTGCCCAACCTGGTAGGCTAACTCCACCTACTCCAACCCATCACGCCGCTGCCCCGCTCCTCCGGGCAGCGGCTTTTCTATGTGCGGAGGGGTTTGGTGGGGGCATATGACAAATTGTCAAATTGACAAATTGATAGATTGTTTATCGGGAGAGGAACAATCGTGGAGGCGGTGCCGGGGTAGTCAGCGGCCGGTGGCCTGGAGGTAGGCGAGGCGCTTGAGGCAGAAGTTGCTGTAGGCGTCGGTGAATTTGTCCTGAGCCTGCAGGAGGAGTGTCTGGGCGTTGAGGAGGTCGGTGACGGTGGTCATGCCGGCGTCGTAGAAGTTGTGGTTGAGCCGCAGATTCTCGGCGGCCTGCGCGATGGATTCGCGTGCGATGTCCATTTGCCGGTAGGCTGTGGTGAGGTCGTTCCAGGCGTTGGTCATTGCGATGATGAGCATCTGGGAAGCGTCTTCGAGCTGAGTGCGAGCAATTTTTGCCTCGAGTTTTTTCTTCTTCATGTTATGCGATCCGCCCCACCAGTCGGTGACGGGTATGGAGACGGTTACGTAAACGTTGGCGAAAGTATGGCCTTGGTCGAGGAGGTGCTCGTAGTTGTAGCCTGCACCGGCGGCGACCATAGGCAGGTTGCTGCCGACGGCCATGCGCTGTTCGAGCTCCTTGGCTTTGACGTTCTGAGTGAGCAAGCCGTGGGCGACGGTCTGATCAAGGCATTCCTCGGGGTTTCGGAAGATGTCCCGGGGGAACTCGGGCATCAGGCCGAGGTCCACCTCCGAGGCGACGTCGACGCTTCCGGAAGTACCTTTGCCGACATACTGGGTGAGGAGCATGCGGAGCACGGCGATGCCGTTTTCGAGCTCGGTCCGGTTGACGAGCATTTCGTTGCGCTTGAGTTTAACTTCGAGGAGGTCGTTGTTGGTTGTAATGCCTGTGTCGACATAGTTCCGGACCTGGTCTGTGAGGGTGTCGAGCATGGCGATGGCTTGGTTGAGGGTTCGATGCTTGGAGTGGAGTCCGACCAGCTGCCAGTAGTACTGCTCCACGTCGCGGCGCACCTCGTCGGCAGTCTGCCGCTGCTGAAGGATGCTCACGGCTTCGCCCACGTGTGCCAGCCGGTTGCCGTTGACGATGCGTCCGCCCATGAAGATTGGCTGCATGAGGTTGACGCCGGCCACGGAGCCTTTTTTGAGCACGCTGAGGTTATAGTCCATGTCGGGCAGACCGAGACCGAGCATCGAGAGGGGCAGGTTGAAGCTATGCTGCAGCATGCCGTGGTTCGCGGTGAAGGCCGCCCCGGCGATGGAGACTGAAGGGAAATACTTGGTGAAGGCCTCACGGGATGTCTGGCGGGAGGCGTCGAGGGAGAGGCGGGCCGTGTGCATTCGGGCATTATTCTCCAGGGCCAGCTCGACGCATTCCTCGAGGGTGAGGTTCTGCGCGCTGAGGGGCAAGATTCCCGTCAGGAGGAGCAACAGTGCGATTATGGTATGATTGCGTTTCATTTCAGCTGCGGTTTTTCGATTTTTTCGCCATCACTTTCCAGTAGAGCACAGGGATGACGGTGACGATGAAGAAGAAAGTGATAATAGTACCCCAGAAGATGACCGTACCCATGGGTCGCCACATCGGCGTACCGGACAGGAGCATGGGGAGTACACCCATAGAGGCTGCTGCGGATGTGAGGAAGATGGGCCGCATACGGCGTTTTGCGCTGTGGAAAATGGCGTCCTTGACGTTCATACCCTCGTAGCGCTGAAGCTCGTTTGAGTAGTCGATCATGATGATTACGTTTCGCACCAGGATGCCCATCAGCGACACGACGCCCAGAGCACATGTGAGGGAGAGCACTTCGCCCTGGATGGCGAGGCCGATGCCGGCACCGGGGATGCAGAATACGATGCAGAGGAGCATTACGGCGGCAGTAGCCACTTCCTTGTAGTGCCACAGGAGGATGAAAAATATAATTACCACCGCCATGAGGAGGCCCAGGATGATAGGGGGCCACATTTCGAGGGACTGGCTGTAATCGCCACCGTAACCGAGCGTTACGCCCTCGGGTAGGGGCATGCGTTCGAGTTTCTTCTGGAGGACTGAAGTTACGGCGAGCGTGTTTTCGCCGCGCTCCACCTCGGTCATGATCGTTACGCAGGGGATGCCGTTGCGGTGGGANAGCTGGCCGTAGTTCCAGGAAGGCACGACGTCGGCGATCTGCCTCAGGGGTGCGGATGTGAGGCCCATGACGGGCATGAGTTCGTCGCGGAGGTCAGCGACGTCGGAGTGGTCGGAAGTGGGGGTCCGGATTACGACGGGGGTTGCGTAAGTGCCGTCCCACATTGTGGCGACGGGTATTCCGCTGTTGGTATAGCGGAGGGCGAGGTTGGCTTCGAGCATCATGTCGCTGAGGCCCATGCGGGACATGTCGGTGAAGTCGGGCTGCACGCGTGCGGCCACCAGCGGGGCTTCCATGCTGCTGCGCTCGAGGTTGATCTGCGGGATTGTGCGCATGATGGCGAGCACGCTGTCGGCGGCAGCCTGCAGCTTGGCGTAGTCATGGCCCATGAGGCGCACTTCGATGGGATAGGCTGCGTTGGAGTAGCTCAACTGCTTGAAGCGGATGCGTGCCTGAGGGAAGTAGTCGCGGTACTTGGCGGTGTAGTCGTTGAGCACCTCGATTGTAGCTTCGTTGCTTTTGGTGTTGACGATGAACTGGGCGAAGTTGGGGCCACCGACCTGGGGTGCGTAGGTTGTCTGGAAGCGCGGGGAGGAGCACCCGTGGAAGTTAGCCACGGATACCACGCGGTCGTCGGCGCGGAGGATGCGTGCCAGAGAGTCGGCCACGATGTTTGTCTGCGAAACGGGGGTGCCGGTGGGCATATATATTTCCACGGCGAACTGGTTTCGTTCCGCAATGGGCATAAGCTCCATGGGACTGCTCAACAGCAGCCAACCGCCACCGACGGTGATGACCAAAGCGCCGGCAAGTACGGCCCAGGGGTGGTTGAAGCATCCGGCGATGATTTTATCGTAGGAAGCCTGCATTGCGCGCAGGAGGGAGAAGTGCTTGGCGGGAGCGTCGGTTCCCTCGGCGTAGTTTGCCACCTTGGCGGGTTTAATGAAGCGGTACTGCAGGAAAGGCACCATGAGTTCGGCGATGAAGAACGAACCGACCAGGATGAGCGTGATGGCCCAGGGGAAGTCGGTGAGGAAGTCGCGGAACATGCCCGTCATGGTGAACAGGAAGGGGAAGAATGTGATTGAGATAGCGAGGGTTGCGGAGAAAATAGCCTTAAGGAACTCGGAGGCCGAGCGGATGGTGGCCTCCTTGCGGTCCATGCCCTTGCCGATAAGGTCGACGTACTCGTCGATGATGACCACGGAGTTGTCCACAATCATACCCAGGGAGACGATAAGGCATGCAAAGGTTACGGTGTTGAGTTCGATGCCGAAAGCGTAGAACAGACCCAGGGAAATGAAAATGGTGATGGGAATTGTTGAAGCGGCAATGAGAGCCACACGCAGGGGGAGCAGCAGGACGATTACAATAATTACGGCGAGGACTGCGATGAGGAGCTCGCGGAGGAATTCCATCACGCTGCTGTTGACCACGTCGGGCTGGTTTGTGATGCGGAAGAGTGTGACGTCGTCGGGAATTTCGGATTGAAACTCGTCGAGCTGCTTCTCGACCAGGCGCCCCATCTCCACGATGTTGTTGCCGCTCTTCATTTCGAGCGAGAGGAGGATGCACTTGCGGCCGTTGTTGGTTATGAATGATGTAGGCTCGGGGTACTCGCGCTTGACTTCGGCGATGTCGCGCAGGCGCACGATATCCCCGCCGGGAGTGGCCAGCACAATCTGGTCGGCAATGTCGGCCACGGAGTTGAGCGGGTGGTCGATATATATAGGATATGTATAGGTGTCGGTGCGGACCTGTCCGCCGGTTGTCTGAAATCCTTTTGCAAAGAGGGATGCGGCGAGTGTTTTCTCGGATATGCCGTAGTGTGAGAGGCGTTCGGGGTCAATCTTTATTGAAATCTGCTCGTTCTGCTTCCCGTAGACTGTCATGGTGCCGACGCTTTTGATGGAACGGAGGCGGTCCTGGAGGGCGTCCATGTAGTCGCTGAGTTCGCGGTAGGTCTTGTCCTCGCTCTCCATGGTTATGAGGAGTGCTGAGGTGTCGCCGAAGTTTGAAATAACCTCAACGGCCAGGACGCCGCCGGGGAGTGAGGCTTTGACTGATGCGAGCTGGCGGGTGAAGGTGTTCCAGAAGGTGTCGGTGTCGTGGACTTTGTCGTCGAGCTCGACGTAGATCATGACCATGCCGTCGGTAGCGTTGGAGGTTGTTTTGACCTTGTTCACTTCCTTGAAGCTGAACACGAAGTTCTCCAGGGGCTTCATCACCTGCTGCTCCATCTGGAGGGAAGTGGCACCGGGGTAAACGGCTACGACTACGCCCTCGCGGATCGTGAAGTTGGGGAACTCGTTTTTATTCATCACCTGCAGGGCATAAATGCCGAAAATGACGAGCATGCACACCATGAGTACCACTACGTTGGCGTACTTGAAGCCCCACATCACCAGCGGCGAGTTTTTCACCGGCGGGAGCTTGGAGAGCAGGCCGCCCTGCGGAGTTTGATTATTCGAATCCATGTGATTTCTTTTTTCTCAGTAGATACGTTGCTAATGAAAAACTGCAAGTGCTTAAATTCCAACGACTTTGGTGTTATGCGACACTTTTTCGGCGCCTTCGACAATCACTTTGTCGCCGGGGTTGAGTCCACCGGCTACCATGACGCCCTGGGGGAGCATGGCGCCGATGCTGACGATGCGCTTGCGGGCGACGCCGGCGGAGTCGAGCCAGACGAAGTTGGTGTTATCGGCGGAGAGCAGTACGGCAGAGACGGGGAGAATCATGCCGTCGGTGCGTGCGGGGGCGTCAATCTTCACGTCGCAGATCATGCCCGGCAGGAGCTTGCCTCCGGCGTTGGCCACGCGGAATTTCATCATGTAGGAGCGCGAGAGCGGGTTTGCTTCGACGCCTTTTTCGACGAGCTTTCCGGCGTAGGTTTCGGCAGAGCCGTTGCCGGGGGTTATTTCAGCGTCGGAGCCGATTGTGAAGCCGTCCACGTCGTTTTCAGGCACGGAAATTCCTACCTTTACGGAGTTGATATCCACAATTTTAACCACGGGGACGCCTGGGGCTACCGTCTGGCCTACAGACGCGGTTTTTTCTGCCACCACGCCGGCGACGGGCGCGTAGAGCTTGGCGTCGTCAAGGGCTATACGGGCAATTTTTTCGGCGCTTTCGGCCTGGCTGAGCTTGCTCTGAACGTCCACCCACTTGATGTCGGGCAGGGAGTTGGAGTCGTGGAGCTTCTTCATGCGGTTGTAGGCGTCGCGGGCCTGGTTGAGGGTAGCTTCGGCGATGTTGTATGCGTTCCGGAGGGAGCCGTCGTCGATTGTTCCGATCAGCTGGCCTTTATGGACGCGGTCGCCCTCGGCGACGGCGAGGGTCTTGATGGTGCCGGCGGCGGAGAAACTGACCACTGTGCCGTTCTCGGCCTCGACGGTGCCGGAGTAGTGGCGGTAGGAGTCGACGCCGGAGTCGGTGACGGTCAGCGTCTTGACGCGTACGGCGGGACGCTCGGCGGGGGCGGTTTTCTTTTCACACGATGTTGGAATCAGGAGCAGTCCCAGCAGTAGCGCTGCTCCGCATGCAACTTTGCTTTTCATATAGCTTGACTTTTTTCGGTTATCATTTTCAGGGTCAGCACGGTGGGTTGCGAAGCCTCAGCTTGGAGAGGCTTCGCAACCGGAGTGCCTCAAAACTTTATTATATTTTCACATGCAAATTCGCCTTGCCGGCAGCCCGCAGGCAAGCGGATATTGAGAATGCAAAATTAACGTTATTATTTCTCCCTATAAATGTCTATGCTATCAATAAAATTGTCAGATAGTTCGATTTTAAGTCAAAGTAGTTGCGAAACTCGAAAAAATGTGCTTATTTTGTACGCAAAACTCCCATCCGCATGTCCTTACCCCTGCACATTTCTACCGTGACGCTGACCCCGGCGGACCGCCCGACCAAGATTTTCGACATGTCCACCCGCTGCGCGTTCGTGCTGTGTACCAAGGGGCGGATATCGTTCAAAGTGATGAACACGGTGTATCACATGGAGCAAAACAGCATCTTCGCGTGCATGCCATTCATCACCATAGAATTACTGGAAGTGATTGAACCATGCACACTTATCTTCGGATATATCGAAGTGCAGCATGTACCGACGACCATCAACCGCTGGGTGGACACCAACAATCTGTTTGCGATTCAGAACCGACCGCTGATAAGCATTTCCGAGGAGCAGTCGCGGCATCTTTGCCAGCTGATCGACCTCTATCTGTACGACAGCGCCACCTCGGGGACGGGGAGCGCTGAGAGCATGTACGCACGCATTCAGAGTGACATCAACGCCATGCAGAGCCAGCTCATCGTGGCCCATGTTGTGAAGATGTACTTCGCAGACCTTCAAATAACAACACGAGGCCACAGCCATCGCGACCTCGTGTTTCAACGGTTCATCCTGGACCTGTATGCCAATTGCCGGACGCACCGCTCGGTGCAGTTCTACGCGGAGCGTTCGGGCACAAGCCTGAAGTACTTCTCCACGCTTGTTCGCGAACTCACGGGCTCGACGCCGTCAAGCTGGATTGAGACTGTCGTTGTGGCGGAAGCGAAGTCGCTTCTGCGCGATTATCACCTGAGCATCAAGGATATAGCCACGGCGATGAACTTTCCTGATGCTCCCACGTTCACGAAGTACTTCCGCCGCATCACCGGCTCCACCCCGAAGGCTTACCGCAAAAGCGTCCCGTAGGCCTCCGCGGGTTGAGTACAGCCTGACGCCGCCTGGGAAGTCCAATATCCTGAGTCCGGCTCAGTGGGGGCGCCAGATCGGAAAAAAGATAGAATAGGGCTTCAACCATGGTCCCGGCATATTTGTTGAACGGGTATACACCTTAATTATATGAAGAAATACATAATCCTTTTCTTAGCCATGTTAGGCATTGTAAGTTCANAGGCCNAAACGAGCGACNCCNTCCGTCTGGANGGCTNCGTGGGCAAGCTCTACANCATCATCAACCGTCCGGCGGGAAATGAGCCTGTTCCGCTGGTAATCATATGCCACGGTTTCAGCGGCAATTGTCAGCGCCCGTTCATGAACGACCTTTCGGCAAGCATCGTGTCGCAGGGCATGGCCACTCTTCGCTTCGACTTCAACGGCCACGGCCACAGCGACGGCCAATTCAAGGACATGACTGTTCTGAACGAAATCGACGACCTCAAGGATGTCATCGCGTGGGCACAGAAGCAGCCCTGGGTCCGCGACATCAGCCTGGTGGGCCACTCGCAAGGGGGCGTGGTGGTGAGCATGGTCAGCGGTGAACTCGGGAGTAAGGTCATCAAGGCCGAAGTGCTCCTTGCGGCTGCCGCCGTGCTTCGCGACGACGCCCTGAGAGGCAACACCATGGGCGCTCACTACGACCCCTGGAACTTCAAGGGCGAGTACATCGAACTCCCCCACTCCCCTG
>WFLX010002515.1_pt1 | contig 20992 bp, 17 predicted proteins | sample 4967041 | NCBI WGS metagenome assembly WFLX01 (sample SAMN12857096, study PRJNA449069) | gut metagenome | isolation source: stool from male and female vole | host: Microtus ochrogaster | place: USA:Florida | collected 2017
ATATACTTTTTATCCTTAATATTTTCGTCGCCAATTTGGTGATGTTGTTTGCACGGTCTTTTCCGCCTGTGATTCGGCTGATGGTCGCAACGATGAGTGCCTTGGTGTTTGCGTCAATCGTTCCGATAGCCTTAGCTACAGAAGCGGTTTTCTTTGCCACAGCCTCTTCTGGTGCCCATTTGTTCACTGCCCAGATGAGGGATTTTCCGAGATAAATCACGATGAGCAGCACGAGAAACACCGTGACCATACCAACAACGAGGAGCTGCAAAGCCCCATAAATGTCATTTGTAATCATATCAAGTTTAGTTTAATTGTAATCTTTTTACACTTAAAAACGGTGCAAATATACGAATTTGTCTCTACATCTTAGTGAATATATGTGACCTTTTTTACAAAAAGAAAGAAAAAGAACCTATGGTTTAAGAAAATGTTGTAACTTTGTCGAAAATTCAATCAATAACTAACTAACTTTATGGAACATATATTTGCTTATATTATCAGTCTTGGTGCTGCTGTCATGATGCCAATCTTGTTTACTATTATCGGTTTGTGCATTGGCATGAAATTTGGAAAAGCTTTGAAAAGTGGACTCTTTGTGGGGGTGGGGTTCATTGGTCTTAATGTGGTGACCAAGTTGCTGACTGATAATTTTACTTTACCGTTGGAAAAGATTTCGGACATATATCAGTTGGCTCTGCAGGTTTTTGACATGGGGTGGCCAGCAGCTGCCGCTGTAGCTTACAACACAGCTGTGGGAGCGCTCATCATCCCTATTTTGTTGGGCGTAAACTTTTTGCTCCTAATAACTAAATGTACGCGTACTGTAAATATTGATTTGTGGAACTATTGGCATTTTGCTTTTATTGGGGCTGTTGTCTATTTTGTGATGGGACAGTCGTTAGCATGGGGATACTTTGCTGCCATTGTTTGCTATGTGGTGACATTAGTGATGGCTGACCTTACAGCAGAAAAGTTTCAGAAGCATTATGATTTGCCTGGTATTTCTATCCCTCAGCCTTTTTGCCAGAGTTTCACTCTGTTTGCCATACTGATAAACAAGGGGCTAAATTCGATTCCTTGCTTTTCCAAACTTGACGTGGATGCTGAAGGACTGAAACGAAAGTTTGGCGTGCTGGGTGAACCTCTTGTTCTGGGTGTTCTTGTGGGTGTATTGATTGGTGTAGCAGCTCAATTTGATATCAAACTCATTTTGGCATTGGGTGTTACAATGGGTGCAGTGATGGAGCTGATTCCACGTATCACAAGTTTGTTTATTGACGGTTTGAAACCTATTGCAGAGAAAACACAAGAGGTGGTGAAGCGGAAGTTTAAGGGCAAGAAAATCTATATTGGTATGTCGCCTGCTTTGGTGATTGGTCATCCGACAACATTGGTGTGCTCTGTCATCCTTATCCCCGTCATTTTGGCTGTAGCAGTTGTGTTGCTTGGTAACCAATTTCTGCCATTGGCATCGTTGGCGGGTATGTTTTATTTGTTCCCTCTCATCCTGCCGTATACGAAAGGCAATGTGGTGAAGAGTTTGATTATTGGCTTCATCGCTTTGGTGGCAGGTCTCTACTTTGTTACAGATATGGCACCTGCATTCACACAGGCCGCTCATGAGGTTTATGCTGCCACAAAGAATGATGCGGCTAAAATACCCGATGGGTTTGAAGCTGGCGCACTCGATTTTGCGTCGAGTCTCTTTGGCTGGTTCATCTACAAGTGTGTGGCTTCATTGGAATGGATTGGCGCAGGAATACTGACCTTGATTACTATAGGCATGGTGGTATGGAACCGTATGCGCATTGTGAGGGAAGAAAAATTTGAATGATGCTAACATTGACTAACATAACAAAAGACCTATGAAAAAAGTATTTGTAAGTTTTGCCCTGATGATGGGTACATTGGGCATGAACGCCCAAATGAACGTAAGCTTCCAAAAAGCTTGCCATCCAGATGATGTGAAACACTATGACACGCAGACGCTCCGTGACCGCTTTGTGATGGAGCAGGTTATGTCGCCCGATGAAATTAACCTTACCTATTCTATGTACGATCGTTTCATCTTCGGTGGTGCGATGCCTGTCACCAAAGACTTGAAACTAGAAACTTTTCCAGAGTTACGTGCTCCGTACTTCCTTCACAATCGTGAGATTGGTATCATCAACACAGCTGGTGCTGGTGTGGTGATTGTGGATGGTGTAGAATATCCCTTGGGGGAAAAGGAGGCTCTCTACATTGGTCGTGGCAATCTCGGTAAGGATAAGAAGGGTAATGGTATAGAGTCCAATCAGGAAGTTGTTTTCCGTTCTAAAGACCCTAAGAACCCTGCAAAGTTCTACATCAACTCAGCCACAGCGCATCAGCACTACAAGACACAATGGATTACCCTTGACGGTCGTAAGAACGGCAAGGTGCAGTCGCTGAAAGCTACTGTACTCGGTCCTTTGGGAACTTTGGCAGAATCTAATCAGCGCACCATCTACCAACTCATTGTCAACACAACCCTTGAAGAAGGACCTTGCCAGTTGCAGATGGGTTTGACACAGTTGCAAGAGGGTAGTGTGTGGAACACGATGCCACCTCATACTCATGGTCGCCGCATTGAAGCCTACTATTACTTCAACCTGCCCGATGGACAGACTATCAGCCACATCATGGGTGAACCACAAGAGAGCCGTGTCGTATGGCTTCACAACGAACAAGCCATTATGTCGCCCGAATGGTCAATCCATGCAGCTTCCGCCACGTACTATTATACCTTTATCTGGGGTATGGCAGGGGAGAATCTTGACTACAATGACAAAGATGTTATTAAGGTGAGCGACATCAAGTAAGGATATTTTTTACGAAAAGAAATAGGTAGCTCCGTCTCATAATAGAGATGGAGCTATTTTTTGTGGGTTTGTTTGTCTGTATGGCTTTTATATCGTAATTTTGTAGAGTGAAAAAGATTTAGAAAAAGAACATGCAAAATTTGATTGAAATAAAAGGTGGGGAAGTACGCCATCCTCTTTATAGGATGAATGCACCTATTGACTTCGAGTTGCAGGTAGGTGAGCAATTGGCAATCGTGGGTGATAATGGTAGTGGAAAAACACGTTTGGTGGATATCATTACGGGGAAATGTGCATTGATGCCGATGAATGGGGTGCGCTATGACTTTACGCCAAGCAAGGCTAAGTTGGTCAGCGACAATGTGAAGTATCTGTCGTTTCGTGACTCGTATGGAACGAATGAAGGAGTGTATTACTACCAACAGCGTTGGAATCAGAACGATATAGAAGAGACACCGCTGGTGAGAGATTTGTTGGCGGAGTCGTTCCGTATAGCAGAGGAAGGATTGACAAGAAAAACGGTGTTTGACAAGTTTGTGGTACGTGACGAATCGCCTGAAGAAGAGGCTGTGCGTGTGGCGCAGGAAGAAGCCGATAGGCGAGAGATGCATGTCGAACTGGAGAAGGTGAGGAAACGTTTGTATGAGATTTTCCATCTGGAGCAACTGGTGGACAAGCACGTGATTCTATTGAGTAGTGGTGAGTTACGCAAGTTTCAGTTGACAAAGACTTTGTTGACAAATCCACGAGTACTCATTATGGACAATCCTTTTATTGGTTTGGATGTGACAGCTCGTGCTCAGTTGGCAGAGTTTTTGACATTGCTGGCTCGTGAGACGAATGTGACAGTGGTATTGGTGCTGTCGAAGACAGATGATATCCCCGACTTTATCACACATGTGGTAGAAGTGAAAGATATGAAGGTGGAACAGAAGGTGACATTGGACTACTATCGCGAGCATCGTGCTTCTGTTCCAGCACGGATGCTTTCTGTAGAGAAAGAGCAAGCAATCATCGCATTGCCGTATGCAGGAGATGCAGAGTTGGAGGTTGTGTCGGGTACACGGCAGGTAATAGACTTCCGTAAAGTGAACATCCGCTATGGTGAACGTCACATCTTGAAGGACTTAAGTTTCACAGTGATGAATGGTGAGCACTGGGCGTTGAGCGGAGAAAACGGGGCAGGAAAATCGACGCTGTTAAGTATCGTGTGTGCTGATAATCCGCAGAGTTATGCAAATGACATTGTTCTCTTTGGACATCAACGTGGGAAAGGAGAGAGCATTTGGGACATCAAGAAACATATTGGTTATATATCCCCAGAGATGCATCGTGCCTATATGAGAGATATTCCTGCGGTGGACATTGTGGCAAGCGGACTCAGCGATGTGTCAGGACTCTATCGGAAACCTAAGCCAGAGCAGCGAGCTGTTTGTGAGTTCTGGATGGATGTGTTTGGCATTCGAGAGAAGGCTGACACGACCTTTCTGAAGTTGAGTAGCGGTGAGCAACGATTGGTATTGTTAGCCAGGGCATTTGTGAAAGACCCCTCATTGTTAATTTTGGATGAACCTTTGCATGGGCTTGACTTGAAGAATCGCCGGTTGGTAAAGGATGTCATCGAAGTGTTTTGCCAGCGCAAAGACAAGACGCTGCTGATGGTGACGCACTATCGGGAGGAACTCCCCAACAACATTGACCACGAAATTTTTCTAAAAAAGCAGCAATGAAGATTATATATTTCCATGGGTTCGGTTCTTCACATGCCAGTGGAACCGTAGAGACGTTGAGAAGAGAATTAGCTGAGGACGAAGTGATTGCCCCCGACATTCCCATTGACCCTGTTGATGCCTTGCCCTACTTGAAGGAACTATGTAAGCAGGAACGTCCTGACCTGATTATTGGCACAAGTATGGGAGGCATGTATGCCCAGCAAATGCGATCGTTCAAGCGTGTTTTAGTGAACCCTGCCTTTACGATGTCAACGATGTCGAAGGTGTTGCGCACGGGTGAATACCAGTTCTATAATGGTCGTTATGATGGGGCGAAAACCTTTAAGATAACAAAGGATGTCATTCAGCATCATAACCAAATGGAACGCCAACAATTCAAGAATATCACTCCTGAAGAGAAAGAGACATGCTGGTGTCTGGTCGGTTTACATGACACATCTGTTACAAATGCAGAATCGCTCTTTAAAAGGAATTATCTTGCAAATCATGTGATTCGCTTTGATGGCGAGCATCAATTGAATGATAAAGTCATTAAAAAAGTGTTGATACCACTTATTGAACAATTGAGAAATGCCTGAATGTCTTCTGAGGAATTGTGGTAAAACCAAAAAGGATGTTCTTTTATTGAAAAGCGGAGTATATCACTTCTAACTGAAGTTTATTGGCTTCACCACCAACCAGACGGGCGCTGCTCATACTGAAGTCGTGGTTCAGTTTCACAATCTTTCCACTTGAATCACTGGTTGTCTCCACTGGAATGATGAGGACTTTGTCCCAATTCTCTGTTGCTTTACCTTCTGCCTTTTCGTGTGCCATTATGGTAACAAGGCGCGAGATATTAGAGAACACATACGAGTTTGTGGAACTATTGAATGTCGCTAAGTAGGACTCTTTGCCGTCATTTACTTGATAGTTTTCAAAGAAGCCGTTCAAGTAGTCGTCCAACCGCACAAGCAGTACAGTCTTGGGGATGCTAAGTTTGAAAGGACTCTCCACCAAGTCGTTGTATCGTGTGAGGGTCAGTTTTGCCGAGTTGATGGTATCTGTCATATTTAGTTGATTCGCTGGAATAGTTGCCATCGTGAAAATTCCAGCAGGACTCTTCAGATAGGTGGCACTATGGTCATCAAGCAATCTGTCCAAGTTCGAGTTTTCAAAATGAGTCGCTTCCACCACAGCATCTGTGGCAGCAAATGAACAAACTCCTGTCGTATCTTTCTTGTAATCAACATCGTAATACCTAAATGTCAAGTTGAGCTGTACGATGTCGATGTATGCCATTGCTCCGTCACCTTGCTCTAACTTAAAGTACAGACCTTTGCTGCAAGGGTTGCCGCTGTTAAGCCAAGTGACAGTATTTGCAAAGTGGTTAGGATTCTTTCGATAATCACGGAAAATCTTTGTGCCTAACTCAACAGGGAGGCTTACCCGAATGTTGCGATTATAGTTATTTGACCATCGTGCCGAATCCGTAATCGTGCGGTCGCTCAGTGTGAACCACTTGGTTGCAATCGGCTGTTCATCTGCATTGTAATACTCTTCAGGAACAATGTTCGTGTAATAGTTTGCATTAGGGTCAAGCTGCTTATTCAGTTCATAGACACAGAGCTTAAACGTAGCCAATGAATCACCTACAAAGTCTTTGACGAATAGGCGAAGATCCATCTGTATGCACTCGTCATTTATGATGTCAGGCAACTCAAATGCTTCGTCGCAATGGAATTGAGCTAAGAAGTCACTCTTGATTGTTGTGCCTGTTTCTGGGTCTGTAAAACGACCCAGATAAGAAAGGTTGGTGCGTGCCAATACTGCGTCGCCTACCGCATACGACTCCGTGGTGACATCGTATGTTTGGTATTTCTTGGTAACGATGTCGGTAGCAGGCATCATGTCAACTCCGAACGTGGATGTCTCGTCGTCACATGATACGAGCGCAACCAGCGCCATGATCCATACAAACAGATGTGTAAATCTCATGTCTTGTCTTAAAAAAGCGTTTCGTAGAAGTCACTGTAAGCTTGTTTGAAAGCATCACCTTCAACTGGCTCCAACATAGGCATATTCTGCGACTTCGTATATTCTACGATAGAAGGGTCAACCTCATTATTCTCCACGATAACACCATCGNCAAACTTCACACCAATCTTCTCAAGTTCAGAATGACCGAAAGAAGTGTTGCAAAGTTCCTTGATGTCGTCATAGCCCGCTTCTTTATAGTCAATGAATTTGGCGTTTTCCACACCGAGGTCGTTCTGAAATTCTTTGGGAGAAACTTCCATCACCACCTTGACGTTACGGAAAGATGGTTCGTCGTAGTAGGCTTTCTTGATATAAAGAGGAGCCAATGCTGCTATCCATCCGTAGCAATGAATTACATCAGGCACCCATCCTTGTTTCTTCACAGTTTCCAATACGCCACGCACATAGAAAATGGCGCGCTCCGCATTGTCTGTGTATTCCTGNCCTTCCTTGTNGGTCAGTATGCCACGCTTCATGAAGTAGTCATCGTTGTCGATAAAGAAAATCTGCATCTTGGCAGANGGCAACGATGCCACTTTGATAATGAGTGGATGATCCGTGTCGTCAATAATGAGGTTCATGCCAGAGAGACGAATCACCTCATGCAATTGGTTACGACGCTCGTTGATGTTGCCCCATTTCGGCGAGAATGTCCTGATTTCGTGTCCGAGTTCCTGCATAGCCTGAGGAATCATTCGCCCCATGAGCGAGTGCTGATTCTCTGGCACAAATGGCTCGATTTCCGTGTTGATAAAAAGAATCTTCTTTGCTTCCATCTNGTCAAAAAGTTATGCAANGATACGTTTTTTTTTCAANAAAACCGATTTATTTTTATTTTAATTNAGTTTTTGNCACNTCAAAAGGGTTCGTANGCTGTGATTTGTCACGAATTGAGCACGNACGGACCTGTTGGAATCTTGCGTCGCAGCACATCCAATGTAAAATCGGTACCAACAATGATACCATAACTGCGCAAGATGGTTTCCACGGTCTTGCGTGCCAATTCAGGGTGGTTGTTTTCCTCGCTGAGGTGGCACAGCCATACGTTTTTCAGGTGTTCGTGAAAATTCTCTGCTATTGCTGTGGCGGTCTTCTTGTTTGACAGATGGCCATGCCCACTGGCGATACGTTCTTTTAGTATCGCAGGATAGCGTCCTTGCTTGAGCATCTCGTCGTCATAGTTGGCTTCAAAGACAAGGTGGGTGCTTTTTCCGATGTAGTGTTTCACCTCGTCGGTCACATCACCTACGTCGGTCATCACCGTAAAGCGGATGTCTCCCACTTCTATATGATAACCTACATTCTCCGATGCGTCGTGAGGAATGGGAAAAGCGGTGATTCGAAACTCTCCCAGCTGAAAAGGAATGCTTTGCTCAACAATGCAGCGTTGTTCTTCAGGCACTTTCACTGTGCTTTGCCAGTTGCGATCCATGCCTTCGTGTACTAAGGGAGTTGCATAGACAGGGATACAACACTCTTTGCCGATTTTGCCAGCCGCTTTGATATGGTCTGCGTGGTCATGTGTGATTAGGATTCCCCGTATCTTGCCCACTTTCATACCATATTCCAGCATGATTCTCTTGAATCGACGCAGACTGACGCCACAATCAATGATGATGGCGTCAGTCTCTGTCGATAGATAGTAGCAGTTTCCGCAACTGCCACTTCCGAGGCTGAAAAAAATCATGCTCTTATTGTTCTTGGGGCAAATTGAGTGCAATGAAATCTTCATCCAGTTGCTTCTGATCCACAAAGGATGGTGCGTCGAGCATCACATCGCGTCCACTGTTNTTTTTCGGGAACGCAATGCAGTCGCGGATTGAGNCNAGACCTGCAAAGNTGCTTACCCAGCGGTNCAGTCCGTATGCCNAACCNCCATGAGGAGNCGCGCCATACTTGAAAGCATTCATCAGGAAGCCAAACTGTTCCTCCGCCTTTTCGGGCGTGAAGCCCAGTATCTTGAACATCTTGGCCTGCAGCTTCGGGTCGTGGATACGGATAGAACCGCCACCCACTTCAATGCCATTGCACACCATGTCATAAGCATCAGCGCGCACAGCGGCAGGGTCGGTGTCGAGCAGGTGGACATCCTCGTCCATCGGGTGTGTGAACGGGTGGTGCATCGCCATCAAACGTTGCTCCTCGTCGCTCCATTCAAACATCGGGAACTCGGTCACCCACAGCAATGCGAATTTGTTCTTGTCGCGCAAACCAAGGCGTCCTCCCATTTCCAGACGCAGCTCGCATAGCTGCTTGCGCGTCTTCATTGCATCATCGCCAGAGAGAATGAGAATCAAGTCGCCCGGATTTGCCTGCATCTTCTCCTTGAGAGCTTGCAGGTCCTCTTGAGTATAGAACTTATCCACCGACGACTTCACCGTTCCGTCCTCTTGCACACGGGCATACACCATGCCCTTCGCGCCAATCTGCGGACGCTTCACCCACTCGGTCAACTTGTCAATGTCCTTTCTTGTGTAGGATGCACAGCCAGAAGCGCAGATGCCACCGATATAGGCCGCATCGTCAAACACGGCAAACGTGCCCTTTTTCAGCACATCGTCCAGTTCTACAAACTCCATGCCGAAACGCATATCGGGCTTGTCAGAGCCGAAACGCTTCATGCACTCAATCCAAGGCAGACGAAGGAAAGGCTCGTTGAGTTCCACGCCTCTCAATTCCTTGAACAGATGCTTCGCCATGCCCTCGAACGTCTGGATGATGTCCTCCTGAGTCACAAACGACATTTCGCAGTCGATTTGTGTAAACTCAGGTTGGCGGTCTGCACGCAGGTCTTCGTCGCGGAAACACTTCACAATCTGGAAGTAGCGGTCGAAACCAGCTACCATCAGCAGCTGCTTCAATGTCTGGGGCGACTGGGGCAGAGCGTAGAACTGACCAGGGTTCATGCGCGACGGCACGATGAAGTCGCGTGCGCCCTCGGGTGTGGAGCCAATCAGCATAGGCGTTTCCACCTCTAAGAAACCGAGGTTGGACAGATAGTTTCTTACTGCGATACAGAACTTGTGGCGCAGTTCCAAATTTTTACGCACGGCATTGCGGCGCAGGTCCAGATAGCGGTACTTCATGCGTAGGTCGTCGCCACCGTCCGACTGGTCCTCAATAGTGAAGGGTGGGGTGATGGACTCGTTCAGCACCGTCAACTCGCTCACCTCAATCTCGATATCACCCGTCGGGATGTTCTTGTTTTTGCTGTATCGTTCAGCCACAGTGCCCGTTACCTGAATCACAAATTCGCGTCCCAGCTTGTTGGCGCGCTCACAGAGTTCGTGCTCCGTGTCTTCGTTAAACACCAGTTGCGTGATGCCATAGCGGTCACGCAAATCGACAAAAGTCAACGCACCCATCTTTCTTGTGCGTTGTACCCATCCTGCAAGTGTCACCTGCTTGCCAGCGTCGGAGAGTCTCAGTTCCCCGTCCGTATGTGTTCTATACATATTATATATGTGTGTTACAAAAGTCTTTGGTTGTCTGTTCAGACGACTTATATTTTTTGCAAAGTTNAGGCTTTCGTTTGTCATCAACAAAAAAACTTTCCACTTTCTTTTGTGTTGTCGCAAAAGTGCCGTACGCGTTTCAATGTGTTCTTCGGAACATGACATGTTATTGCTCAATTGCTACTCGAATTACGACCTCGAAAGTGACGGGCGATGTCCTCCCCACCGCCTTGCTTCGTATCTGTCCCGCACCGTGAAGGACTGTTTTCCTGTACGGGGAAGGAAAACTTTCCTGCACCGTGCAGGAATGGAATGAGGATGGGGTGGCGAAGAATGGGAATGTGGGTGTAGGAAAATCAAAAGGGTAAGCCCACGGCAAAGTGGAAAGCGAAATCGCGGTCGAAATTGTGGTGGGTGATGGGGTAGTGGTCGATGCCTGTGTGGGCAGGGTCGATGGCTTTCATACCAGCGTCGAAACGGACGATGAAGAAGTTGGCGTCCATGCGGAGGCCAATGCCGTAGCTGACGGCTATCTGCTGCCAGAATTTGTCGATGCGGAACTCGCCGTCAGGTTGGTCTTTGTACTTGCGGATGNTCCAGATGNTGCCGGCNNCGACAANGGCCGCGCCGCNGAATTTCCAGAAGAGGGCGGCACGGTATTCTAGGCTGNGGTCGAGCTTGATGTCNCCCGATTGGTTGAGGAAGTTGATGCCTTTGTCCTNGCTGTTGTAGGCACCAGGTCCCAAGGAGCGTACAGACCAGNCACGCACGCTGTTGGNTCCNCCTGCGAAGTAGCGTTTCTCGAAGGGGAGCTGGTCGGAATTGCCGTAGGGATAGGCTATGCNNAAGGCGGTGTGGAAGGCGACGGAGTTGTTTTTGTCGATGCGGATGCTCTTGGAGAAGTCGAAGTCGCCTCTGACGTACTGGGCGAAAGCGATGTCGNAGAAGGTGTACTGCCCCTCATCGTTCTTCTTGCCGTGAAGCATTCGGGTAATTGTTCTGAGCGTATTGCCCGAGGTCTCGATGTTGAAGCGGATGGTGTAGGCATTCTTGCCGTAGGTCTGTTCGCGCGCACCAAGGGAGTTGTAGGAATAGGTGTATCCAGTCTTGGTGATGAGCAGGTTCTCGTAAGTGTATTTCAGGATAGCGTTAGTCTTGCCCAGCGAGTCGAGGTACTGCTCTTTGAAGGTTCGCGATATCCATGGCATATTGACGTAGCTGATTTCTGCCAAGTCGAATCGGTGCTGTTCGTGCTGATTCCGACTGCTCCAGCGGTAGCGCCATGCGGCGGTGAGCACTCGGCGTTGGAACTCGGGACGGTTCTGGCGGTTGTATTGCAGGGATATCTCGGACGACGCATTGTGGCGAGTGCCCCATTCGCGCTTCACATAGGGTAGCAGGAAGGCGGGGAATCCCAGCGTGGCTTCGGCTCCGAACTCAATGTAGTTGTTGCCTTCGTAGCCTTCGAGTCCTGTGATGGCTTCATAGGCACCTCGAATTTTGAACGTGAAGGATTCGGAGCCTCTGAACAGGTTTCTGTTTTGGTAGGATGTGGAGAGGGCTGCTCCGAGGTCGCCTGCCGAGTTGGTGGCTTCGACATCGAAACCGAAAGAGTGGGGCTTAGCATGATTGACCACAATGTTGCAGTCGAGGGTGTCGGTGCCTGGACGTTCTTTCATGCTGATGTTGGAGAAAGAGATGGCTGACAGGCGGGTGTAGTTGGTGTAGGTGCGGCGGAAGAAGTTCTCTTTGTATAACTCGCCAGGATGTATCAATGAGTTGCCAATGAGCACTTGCTTGCGGAAGTGAAGTTTGCCTTGTGTGAGAAAGTTGTAGGCTTTGTAGCGAATGCAGTCGATGGGCGCATCGGGGTGGGTTACATCGGTTAGGAAGTTGACGTTTACGATGGTGTATTACTTGTGTGGCGTGGCTTCTGTGCGTCCATTGTCTTGTTGCAACTTCACACGTACAAGTACATCTACTTCAGACGATTGTTGTGCGGTGTCGGCACTGAAACGGATGTCTTCTTTTGTGAATTTGTAGTAGCCGTTGTTGCGCAGGTAGGAGGTGATGCGGTTGCGTTCATCGTTGAGGGCTGTCACCTCGAAGGGTGCTCCTTGTTTGAGCAGGGAGGCGGCGGTGTCTTCGACGGTGATGAATTGGCGCAGACCTTGGTCATCGACGATGCGATGGACGTTGCGGATGGTGTATCGCTCGTTGGGATGAATGTTGTAGAGGATGTTGACTTTCTTTCCCTTTTCCATCAGGAATTCTTCCACTTCGGCTTTCATGTAGCCTGCGTTGTTCAGTACCTTGCGGATGTCTGCCATCGTTCTTTCCGATTTCTNTTGGCTGTAGAGNATTGGTGCTTCGCCGNGCTTGCGCNAGANGCGGCAGNAGCGTTTGGTGGTGTCTGTGCCCGANAGNATGTAGATTNTNAGTGGCACGCGTGNGCNAAACCANTTGGTGTTGGTGTTTTGTGTCACATAATCGCTCAGTGCGTAGGTCTTCTGGATTTCTTCGTCGTCGCAGGTGACGGCAATGCCCGTCAGCATGTGTTCTCCCTCTGGAATGTACTTCTCTACGGAGCAGGCACCCATGACCATGCTCAGCAAACAGATGAGATTCAGATAAAATGATGTGGGGTGGAATTTCACTTGTGGACGATGTAAAAACGTTGCAAAGGTAGCTGTTTTCGTTCATAATTCATAATTTAGCATTCACAATTACCTTATGGGGAATGTTTTTCGCCTCCATAACCGCTTGTTCGACAATTTCTGAATTGTGAATTATGATATGTTCATCNAATTCCATACCTTTGCCTGAAAATAGGAAATCATGGTTAGCAAGAACANGGNGAAGTATATTCGTTCGTTGGAAATGAAGAAGTTCAGGAAGGCGGATGGCGTNTTTGTGGCGGAGGNACATAAGCTGGTGGGCGATTTGCTGGATGTGTTTGAGTGTCGCTATCTGGCTGCCACGCGAGTGTGGCTGGAGCAGCATGAGGAGGTGATGAATGGTGACCAGATGAGCCATGCGGAGGTGGATGAGGTGACGGAGGAGGAGTTGAAGCGGTTGAGCTTTCAGGATGCGCCCCAACATGTGTTGGCTGTGTTTCGGCAACCGCAGTGGAGTGTGAATATCAGCGAGGTGGTCGGCAAGGGGCTTTGCTTGGCGTTGGACGATGTACAGAATCCTGGCAANTTNGGCACGNTTGTACGGGTGGCGGATTGGTTTGGCATCGAACATATCTTCTGTTCGCAGGGATGTGCCGACATTTATAATCCCAAGACGGTGCAAGCCACAATGGGGGCGATGGCGAGGGTGCAAGTGCATTATGTCGATTTGGCTGAAACCCTGAAGGGATTGAAGGAGAATGTTCCGGTGTATGGCACATTCTTGGATGGTGACAATATGTATGAGAAGGATTTGTCGCAGTATGGTGTCATCGTGATGGGCAACGAGGGAAAGGGTGTGTCGGAGGCTGTGGAGGCGTGTGTGAGTGAACGGCNATACATNCCCAACTATCCTGAAGGCAGGGATACNTCAGAGTCGCTGAATGTAGCGATTTCCACCGCNATTGTCTGCGCCGAGTTCCGCAGGAGATAGCAGTTTGGGGGTATGGTAGGCTTTTCCATCGCGAAGAATGATGGTGCCACCTAACCATTCAGTCATGGGAAGTTCTTCTTGCAGCGGATAATGGTTGGTTACAAAATGATTGAAGAGTTCCACAACATGGTTGTTGAGGAACTCTTTTTCGTTGATGAAAACTCTGGATGCAGCCACTCTTCGCATGGGCTTATTGTTTTGTGGCTGGTTGTTTGTGTCTGCGTGGACCAATGGAATTAGGCTTGCGGACAGAAGGTGCTGTCTGGATGAGTATCTTCTCGTCCGATTTGTTCATTTGACGGATTTCTTCGGGTGTGTAGCGATGTGTTGGCACTTTCTGCAACGTGTCAATGCGTGTTGAATCTGCGCTGTCCGCCTTTTCTTCTACCTTGGGTTCAGGTGCTTTCTCGTGCATGCGTACCAATGAGATGTTGTCAACCAGACAGAAGTTGCGAGCGGTCTTGGGACTTTTGTAGAAGAACGCGCCTGTGATGAGCTGGATGTCTTCGTTTTCGTCGGTCTTCAACGTCATCTGCTGTGTGCCGTTGTAGCTGATGGTGCGTACAGTGCCTGCATACTTGCCGCTTTTGTACATGACGCTGAGGTTTACGTGCAGGTAAGGACTTTCGTTGTTGTCTTTTGCCGCTTTGATAAACATGGGCGAGAAGGTGAGGATGAAATGGTCACGGTGATGGAAACTCGTGTCGGCATGGATGGTGAAGCTTTCCTTGTTGGTGCCTTCTCTGCTACGCAACAGGAGGAGGGAGCTTGAGTTCCACAAGTTGGTCGTGTCGCCTCCCGTAGCATAGATTGCCATCATGTCGTTGTTGCCGTTTACCAACTGCATTTCTTCGTTAGCAGACGTGTAGCGTTGCTCCAAACTCTTATAAATCTTGTAGAGGTCCTTGGGGTGACGGTTATAGTAGGTGACCGAAGTGTCGAATTGCGCCTCCGTTATTCCGTGCTTTACATACACCGCATTGATGTAGTCTTGTGCTTTGTCCAGCCGTTCCTCGGCTGGCTGTTGTTCGATAAGTCCCTGCATGATATGGTAGTCATACAGCACATCCTCCATCTTGCCGCGCGAAAGCACCTCCTTGGGGCGATTCTCGCACGCTACGATGGCAAACACGACCAGTGTGATAAGTGTTATGATGAAACGGGACTTCATAGAGGTGGCTACTTTAACTTTCTGTTCGGCTTCAACCTCTCCTTACCTGGTACTGGCTGATTAACTTGTGATAGAACAGCAACAATGCCACAATGCCACAGGAGATAGCGGCATCGGCAAAGTTAAAGATGGGGGAGAAGAATACACAATGCTGACCCGAATAGATGGGCATCCACGTGGGCATGTCCCATTCAATCAGTGGAAAGTAGAACATATCAACGACCTTGCCGTAGAGTAACGCACCATAACCATAGCCCCAAGGCTGGAACTCAGCCACATGGGGATAGGGCGGATTGTTGAAGATGAGTCCGTAGAAGAGGCTGTCGATGATGTTGCCCGCCGCTCCTGCAGCAATGAGGGTAAGGCACACGATATACCCCGTTGGACGTTTGCGTCTAATCTCGCTATAGATGAACCATCCGATAAGGCAAACTGCTACCACACGGAAAAGGGTGAGGAAGAGCTTGACCTCGACACCAAAGAGCTTGCCTCCCAACATGCCGAAAGCCATGCCGTTGTTTTCCACAAACAGGAGGCTGAACCACTTGGTAATCTCGATGCGTTCTCCCAAATACATGCCCGTCTTGACATTGACCTTGATGATTTGGTCAATGACAAGAACGGTCATGAAGAGGATGATGGAAAGGATTTTCTTATTCTTCCTTGTCATCTGCGTTTAGTCTTTCTGAACAGTAATGACAGCCTTAAAGTCGTCGAAATCAATCGGCTCACCTACAGGGTTACCCAGCTCAATAGAGTTTGCAAGCACTTGTGTGGCAATGTTTTCCTTGAAGCAGTCAAATACCGCTCTGGTTTCGGGCGTTTCGGTGATAACCACATGAATGCGGTCGGTTATTTCAAAGCCTTGCGACTTGCGAAGACCCTGAATTTGCTTGATGACCTTACGGGCATTNCCCTNGNTCTTCAATGNAGGTGTGATGGTGATNTCGAGANCCATNTGTTGTAGNGCNTTNGTTGGCANCGCTCCATCCAGGNATGTCCTGNGACATGATGTCAACATCAGCCAACTCAATTATGGCATCCTGTCCNTCGGCTTGTAGCGTTACTTGTCCGTTTGCTTCAAGTTCTGCAATCTGTGCTTGCGACATCTCGGTCACAGCGTTGCTCACCGCCTTCATCATTTTGCCAAACTTCTTGCCCATCACGCGGAAGTTACACTTCACGTTCTTCACCAGCATCTTGCCGTCCATCAGTTGTAACTCCTTTACGTTTACCTCCTTGGTGATGATGTCCTTCATACGTTCAATGCGACCGCTGAACACGGCATCGGTATCGGGGATGGCGATGGATTGAAGTGCTTGAATCACGGGAATCTTCACCTTCTTTCGGATGGAAAGTCCCATCGAAGTCACCTTCATGGCAGCCTCCATGGCTGCTTCCAGTTCTGTGTCGATGTATGCTTCGTCGAATGTTGGGAACTTGGCAAGATGCACACTCTCCGAACCGTCTCTGCCTGTTGCGCTGTTGAGGTCTCGGAAAAGCTGGTCAGCATAGAATGGTGCTATCGGTGCAATCAGTCGGCTCAATGTGTCAAGACAAGTGTAGAGTGTCTGATAAGCAGAGAGCTTGTCAGCTGTCATCTCGCCACCCCAGAAGCGAGGCTTGTTAAGGCGGATGTACCAATTAGAGAGGTTGTCGATGACGAACGATTGAATCAGCCGACCAGCAGGAGTGGGGTCGTAGTCATCAAGATAGGTCTGTACATTCTTTACCAGCGTGTTCAGTTCAGAGAGCAGCCAGCGGTCGAAGTCAGGACGTTCGCTGTTGGGGATGTCGGCTTCCTTGTATTCAAAACCATCTACGTTGGCATACATCGTGAAGAACGAATACGCCTGTTGAAGCTTGATAAAGAATTGGCTGGTCACTTCCTTCACACCTTCAGAATCGAACGATAGGTTGTCCCAAGGCGAGGAGTTCGTTATCATGTACCAACGCACAGCGTCAGCTCCGAAGGTGCCGATGCAGTCGAAGGGGTTGATGACGTTGCCCAAACGTTTCGACATCTTGATACCATTTTTGTCAAGCACAAGACCGTTTGAAATCACCGCTTTATAGGCTACAGAATCAAACACCATTGTGGCGATGGCATGCAGCGTGAAGAACCAGCCGCGTGTTTGGTCAACACCTTCAGCAATGAAATCAGCAGGATAGGCGATACCCTTGTCAATCAGTTCCTTATTCTCAAATGGATAGTGAACTTGTGCGTATGGCATAGCACCTGAATCAAACCACACGTCAATGAGGTCGAGTTCGCGTGTAAGCACATTGCCCTTGTCCGACACCAATTTGATGTCATCCACGTATGGACGGTGGAGGTCAATCTTGTCATAGTTTTCCTGACTCATATCGCCAGGCACAAAACCTTTGTTCTTCAACGGGTTGCTCTGCATCACACCAGCAGCCACAGCTTTCTCAATCTCGTTATATAGTTCTTCCACGCTACCGATGCACACTTCTTCGCGTGTGTCACGGTTACGCCAGATGGGGAGTGGTGTACCCCAGTAGCGAGAACGGGAAAGATTCCAGTCGTTAAGGTTCTCCAGCCATTTGCCGAAACGTCCCGTGCCTGTGCTTTCGGGCTTCCACTGAATGGTCTTGTTCAGCTCAAACATACGGTCTTTCTTGGCTGTCGATTTGATAAACCAAGAGTCAAGAGGGTAGTAGAGCACNGGCTTGNCAGTGCGCCAGNAGTGTGGGTAGTTGTGTACGTGCTTCNCTATCTTGAAGGCTGTACCTTCTTCCTTCATCTCTAAACAGAGCACTACNTTCAAGTCCATNTCTTTNCTGGCTGCCTTCTCGTCATACTTGCCGTCCTGATTGTATTTAGGGTCGTATGCGTTCTTTACATAGTTACCGCTATGTTTCCAATAACCTTCGTTGACACAAAGACTTACAAACTCTTCGTTCATGTCTTCCTTTACGAAGTACTTACCAGTGAAGTCAACCATTGGGCGAGTGTCACCAGCCTTGTCGATGATGAAGAGTGAGGGGATGCNAGCATCCTTGNCTACCTTCGCGTNGCTCAGCACCAAAAGTTGNAGCAATGTGTACGATACCTGTACCATCCTCGGTCGTTACATAGTCACCAGGGATGACCCGGAAAGCATCAGCCTCCTTCACCACCACCTTGTTGTCTTCGAGTGCGCAGGGTTTCACCCATGGCATCAGTTGCTCGTAGTGCAGTCCCACAAGGTCGGTGCCTTTGCCCTTCCAGAGGATTTCGAGGGGCTTCTCATTGCCGTCTTCGTCTTTTTCGGCAGAGAAATATGCAGACAAACGGCTGTCCGCCAAGATATAGATGGCTTCTTCTCCGCTGTATGGGTTCTTGCCCTTAACAGCCACATAGTCAATCTTAGGACCTACACAAAGAGCAGTGTTGGATGGGAGCGTCCATGGAGTGGTCGTCCACGCCAAGATATATGTTTTCAGGTCGTGGGGCATCTCACCGAGCAATTCCCCCTTGCTCTTCAATCCCTCACAAACATCCTTTATAAGGAATTGTGCAGTCACCGTCGTGTCCTTCACGTCGCGGTAGCAACCAGGTTGGTTCAGCTCATGCGATGAAAGACCTGTGCCAGCGGCAGGAGAGTAGGGTTGAATGGTGTATCCCTTGTAGAGCAAGCCCTTTTGATACAGCTGCTTGAGCAGATACCACAGTGTCTCAATATACTTGTTGTCATAAGTGATGTAAGGGTGCTCCAAATCCACCCAGTAGCCCATTTTTTCAGAGAGCTCTGTCCACTCGCTGGTGTACATCATCACGTTCTTGCGGCAAGCGTCGTTGTATTCATCCACACTGATTTTCTTGCCGATGTCCTCCTTGGTGATGCCGAGCGACTTTTCCACACTCAGTTCCACTGGCAGACCATGTGTGTCCCAGCCAGCCTTACGCTTCACTTGGAAGCCCTGCATCGTCTTGTATCTAAGGAATGTATCTTTAATCGTTCTGCCCATCACGTGGTGAATGCCCGGATGTCCGTTGGCAGATGGCGGACCTTCAAAAAAGATGAATTGAGGACAGCCTTCGCGCTCTTCAATGCTCTTATGGAACATATCTTCTGCATTCCACTGCTCCAGAACCTCCTTGTTCACGTCTGCGAGGTTCAGTTTTGTGCGTTCTGTAAATTTCATTATGCTATTTCAGTTTGATGTCCTTCAGTTTCTGTTCCTTCCCACAATAGCGACACTTCAGCGTGTCCTTGTCCATGCGGTAGAAGACCGTCTTCATCGGTTCATTGTTGGTAATACACACAGGGTTGGCACACTTTACGATGTTGGTCAGTGTTTCGGGCAGCGTAATNTCCCGTTTCTCTGCNACTTCATAGNTCTTGATNNCCGNCAGTCGGATGTTGGGACANANNACAGCCAGNTTGCTGATTTCAGCTTCGGTAAAGAACTTGCNAGCAATCTTGATAATGCCCTTCTTGCCCATCACCTTGCTTTCGAGGTTGTTGCCAATAAGAACAGGCTCTGTGCAAAGTTCCAGTTGCAGCAACTGAGCCACGGTGAAAAGTTTATCTGTTGGGATGTGGTCAATCACCGAGCCGTTCTCCAGTGCAGCCACAAGTTTCTGTTGTTTTTCCATCTGATTAGGCTTTATTTAGATGATTGTTGTATCGTTCCTCACATCGTCGAGCGTAATGCCAAGCACATCGCAAATCAGTGCCTCACGGGCATACAGCCCGTTCTGTGCCTGTTCAAAATAGTAAGCGTGCTTCGACTCGTCCACATCATACTCAATCTCGTTCACACGGGGCAGCGGATGCAGAATTTTCATGTTCTCCTTGCATTTGCCCAGCATTGACGCTTTCAGAATGTAGGCATCTTTTACACGCTCATACTCCATCAAGTCAGTGAAACGCTCGCGCTGCACACGGGTCATATAGAGGATGTCGGCATCGGCAATCGTATCCTCCGTGAAATCCTGTTGCTCAATGTACTTGATGCCGTTCTGCTTGCAGTAGAGTTTATACTCATCGGGCATTTCCAGCTCCTTGGGGGCAATGAAATGGAACGTAGGGTTATATTTCCGCATCGACATTAGGAGCGAGTGTACCGTGCGACCATACTTCAAGTCGCCCACCATGTAGATGTTCAAGTTCTCCAGCGTACCTTGGGTCTTGTAAATGGAATAAAGGTCGAGCATCGTCTGCGAGGGGTGCAGGTTCGAGCCGTCGCCCGCATTGATGATGGGCACGTCGGTCACTTCGCTGGCGTAGAGTGCCGCACCCTCCAACTTGTGGCGCATCACAATCACGTCGGCATAGTTGCTCACCATCTTAATAGTGTCCTTCAGTGTCTCGCCTTTCGACGAGCTGGTCGCCTTCGGGTCGGTGAAGCCGATTACGCGAGCACCCAGACGGTTGGCTGCCGTCTCAAATGAGAGCCTCGTGCGTGTGGAAGGTTCAAAGAAAAGGGTGGCGACCACCTTGCCCTTCAACAGCTGACGGTTTGGGTGAGCCTCAAACTCTGTCCCCATGTCGAGCAGATACTGAATCTTCTCCTTTCCATAGTCAGCAATCGAAACAATGCTTCTATTTTCCATATATCAGTATTTCTTTTTTTTGACTTCTTAAAAATCGTACAAAGATACAGAAAAAAAATGAACAATGAGGTTTCTTCTGTATGATTACTGCAAAAAAAGCCTCAAAGAGACCTTTGAGGTAATAGATATGTCTATTCTTCTTTGGAATTTTGGGATTTCATCTTCCCCAATTCTATAACCTTCTTTATACCGTATCCGTAAATGCGTACCAAATCAGTAATTCCATGGTGAAAGCAGAAAAAACAAGTTGGATGGTTGGGGGAAATGCACGATTTATCGTCCTATATATATACCGTTATAGCCTCTTGTCCGCATGAAATGTTGCGGATAAGAGCGAATCGTGTTTGAGAGATAAGCCACGAAATATACCAAGCGACCTATATGGGTAATAGGATGGTGAATAAAGGTGTGAGGTGAATAAATGGAGGTCTTAGAACAACTCCTTAAAAAGCCCTCTAAAATCGATGTCCCCGACATCGACCAGTCGGAGTCCCCGACATCGGTCAACCGATGTCGGGGACTCCGATTTTGAGACAGTGAAAGCGCACCATATACAGAAGTGCCCTGCGGTATGTATTTGACCTTGCTGTTTGCGG
>WFLX010228789.1_pt1 | contig 20986 bp, 17 predicted proteins | sample 4967041 | NCBI WGS metagenome assembly WFLX01 (sample SAMN12857096, study PRJNA449069) | gut metagenome | isolation source: stool from male and female vole | host: Microtus ochrogaster | place: USA:Florida | collected 2017
GGCGGGGGATAAGCCCGGTACAGAGTCCAGCGTGGGGAAAATGTAGAAAGGGTGTAATAGCGGGTCATGAAGCTGTAGTAGCTTATTTTGCTTTTTTCGGTTGTGGTGGCATCTTTTGCCCAGATTTTGTTGAAAAAAAGCGCGGCTAAAACTTATAGCTCTCCGATTAGGGAATACTTGAATATTTATGTGATATGCGGCTACGGGTTAATGTTTTTGTCCATGTTTATAACGATTATGGCATACAGCGGTCTGGATTTTACGAATGTACCGGTTGTGGAATCTCTGGGATATGTTGTGGTCATGTTTTTGGGATATTTGTTTTTTAAGGAGAAAATAACAAAGAGAAAGCTGATCGGCATGGCAGTGATTTTGGGAGGGATATTTGTCTATTATATGTAGGTGTACATTTTATGGTACGAGTATATGAAAGATGGTGTGGGTTTTAGATTGTGCAGGGATTGCTAAGGAGAAAGAAAAACTGCCTCACATTAAGACTGCGAGCCAGTTTTTTCTGCATGATTTATGCGTTTATCTTTATTCATGTTCTGCCGGGCAATTTCGGATAACAGAGAAGTGATCGGCAGATCTGAGGTATTTTGTGACTGGAGCTTTTTGTACCATTTGCTGTATTTGTACATTCGGTATGTGGTCCTTAGCTGCCCCAGCTTTTCATCATCAGAGCAAGTCTCTTTAAAGGCCTGCCGCTGTTCCATATCCAGGTCAACATAATCCAGATAGGATATTTGAAGTTCTGTTAATGGATCGGTACATTTAGGACATATCATCTTGTGACCGTTCAACATGAAGATACGGTTGCAATGCTTGCAATAGTGTATGTACATCATACGATAACCCAATCCTTTCTTGTAGATGCAAGGTGAAAGGAGTTCTTTGTTGACATGATTAGTTTATCGTTTTTGCGAGAAAAGTCAATAACTTATATAGTAACAAATAGGGAGCAATAATGCCAAAATTTGTCGAAAAATTATGTAAACTATCATAATATAAAATATTAAGTCTTTTTTAAGAGATGAAAAAATAAAACAATTGTACTGATATAGGAAAAATGTTATAATGACGTGAAGAAAAAACATTTCATGAGAAAAGTAAATAGAAAATGTTACAGAATTATTAAGTTGGAGGGTTTACATAAATGGGAAAATTATTCAAGAAGCTTCAAGGAAAAAAGAAAAGTACAGATGAGCTGGACGAGTTGGAATGGATGGATTTTGATGATGAAATGGAATATGAAGAAGCAGAAGATGAGGACTATGAAGAAGACGACGAGGATGAAGAAATAGACGAAGATGATGAGTACTACGAAGATGATGAAGAAGTAGACGAAGATGACGAGTACTATGAAGAAGATGAAGAAGAAGCAGAAGATGAGTACTATGAAGAGGACGACGAGGATGAGGAAATAGACGAAGACGATGAGTACTACGAAGATGAAGAAGTAGACGAAGATGATGAGTACTATGAAGAAGATGAGGAAGAAGTAGATGAAGACGATGAGTACTATGAAGAAGATGAGGAAGAAGTAGATGAAGACGATGAGTACTATGAAGAAGATGATGAAGAAATAGAAGAAGAGGAAGATGACGAATATTACGAAGATGAAGAGGATGACGATGAGTATTACGAAGATGATGAAGATGAGAAAAGCGGATTTGCTGCATTTGTATACAAATTGACTCATTTACCAACAGCAGACTATGCGATTGCATTTGCCGGGGTGGCAGTGCTTGTCTTGGCAGTTGTAACGGGAAGTCTATATCTGAACAGCCGGAACATGAAGAAGCAGGTGGAGACCTTTGCGGAGATTGGAGTAGGACTGGAGGACATCAGCCTGATCGGAGAGCAGGGGCTTGTGGCAATTGCTGATGCGCAGGCAGCGAAGCTGATGGCAGCATCCATGGAGGAGGAACCGGAAGAGGAAGAAGAGAAAGAGCAGAGTGAGGATGACAATAAAAAGGCGGAAGTGCTTTTAAATCTTTCTTCCATCCAAAAGGATTTGAAAATTAAATTTGTGGACAGCAAGACAGGAAAACTGATTCCTAATATTGCGTTTGAGGTGGAAATAGAGAGACCGTCAGGTGAGACTTATACAAAGAAAGATGAAGACAAAGATGGAATTATCTATCAGACGGATATGGAACCGGGCAAATATAAGGTGCGGATCACTTCGCCTTCTTCCGATGAGAATTATGATATTTCAACAGAAAAGATAACGATTACGGTTAAAGATACCATTGAATATAAAAAGGTCGATGTGGCCGATGAGGTTAAGACGGAAGCACAGGTCAATGCGGCAGTGGAGGATACCAAAGTTAATGAGACGGTAGTGGAGTCAGTCAATGCGGATACTGTTGAATGGGTGGAATCTACTAAAACGATCATTGAAGGAACCGAAAAGACAGAAGAGAGCTATGAAAAGGTTGACAGCAAGAAGGTTCCGGATCCCGGTGCTAAGGCGGCAGTAGGATTCAGGCTGCTGACGGAGACGGAAACGGGAGAGCCGGAAGGGTCTACGGATCCGGAGACGCCGGCAGAGACAGAAAAACCGGCAGAGACAGAAAAACCGGCAGAGACAGAAAAACCAGTAGAGACAGAGAAGCCGGTAGAAACAGAACCACCTACTGCTTCCCCGATACCTGCGGAAGTGCCTACAGAGGCACCAGTAGTAACGGCAACGCCAACAATTGTACCTACGGCTACACCTTCCGCATCTGCAACACCGACTCCTAGCGTGACACCTACGCCGACTGCAACAGCAACACCAAGCGCGACACCGACGGCGACGCCGAGTGCAACCCCCAATAAGGCGAAAGAGGATACAAAAACAACACTGAAGAGTACCGACGGTGAGACATTATATGTCAAGGATTCGGATGGTAAATTTAGAGAGGCGAAATATGCCGATTATTATAAGTATAAGGAATTTTACCGCTTAAAGAAGACCACTACCGGACAGTATCGTTATACTGGCTGGCAGGTGATTGATGGTGTAACCTATTTCTTTGACAAAAACGGAAACAAGGTTACCGGTGATCAGGTTATTTTGGGAGCGAAGTACAGTTTTAATAGTGACGGTTCTTTAAATAAGAGTTCTGGAAGCTTCGGCATTGACGTTTCCAAGTGGAATGGCAACATTGACTGGAATGCCGTGAAAAACAGCGGTGTGTCCTACGTTATTATTCGATGCGGTTATCGTGGATCTACCACGGGAGCACTGATTGAAGATCCCAAATTCAGAGCGAACATTCAAGGAGCTTCCGGTGCCGGAATCAAGGTTGGAATTTATTTCTTTACCCAGGCGGTGAACGAGGTAGAGGCCGTGGAAGAGGCTTCTATGGTATTAGGATTGATCAAAGGCTATAATATCAGTTTCCCGGTATTTCTGGATGTGGAAGCCAGCGGAGGCCGGGCGGATGGAATCAGTGCATCCACCAGAACGGCAGTATGTAAGGCTTTTTGTCAGACCATTCAGAACTCCGGCTATAAAGCAGGCGTATATGCAAATAAAACATGGTTTAATGAAAAGATCGAGACACCAAGCCTTACGGGATATAAGATCTGGCTGGCACAGTACGCTGCAACGCCCAGTTATTCAAGAACCAGATACGACATGTGGCAGTATTCCTCCAAGGGATCGGTTCCGGGAATCAGTGGAAATGTGGATATGAACACCAGTTACATGGGATACTAAAAACAGCAGAAAAGGAGAAAAAGATGAGAACCTATTTAGTGACAGGGGGCGCAGGATTTATCGGCTCCAATTACATTCATTATATGTTCAAAAAGTATGGAGACGAAATCCGCATTATCAATGTAGATGCCCTGACTTATGCAGGTAATCTTGAAAATTTAAAAGAGGTGGAAGGGCGAAGCAATTACACCTTTGTGAAGGCGGATATCTGTGATAAAGAAGCTATTTCAAAGATTTTTGCAGAAAATGATATTGACAGAGTGGTACATTTTGCGGCGGAAAGTCATGTGGACCGCAGCATTAAAAATCCTGAAGTGTTTGTGCAGACCAATGTGCTGGGCACCGCAGTGATGTTAAATTGTGCAAAAGCGGCATGGGAAAATCCCGATGGAACCTATAAAGAAGGTAAGAAATTTCTTCATGTGTCCACCGATGAGGTTTATGGTTCTCTGCCGGAGGACGGTGGTTACTTTTATGAGACCACACCGTATGCGCCTCACAGCCCTTATTCGGCAAGTAAGGCAAGCTCTGATATGCTTGTAAAAGCATATATGGATACTTATAAATTCCCGGCCAACATTACTAATTGTTCCAACAACTATGGACCTTACCAGTTTCCGGAAAAGCTGATCCCGCTGATTATCAATAATGCCCTTCAAGGCAAAAAGCTTCCCGTATACGGTGACGGTAAAAACGTCCGCGACTGGCTTTATGTGGAAGATCACGCCAAGGCTATTGATATGGTTCAGGAAAAGGGAAGGCTGTTTGAGACCTACAATGTGGGCGGACATAATGAGAAGCAGAACATTGAGATTATTTATATTATTTTGGATACGCTGCAGGAAATGCTGCCAGAGGGGGATCCGAGAAAGGCACATATCAATGAGGATCTGATTACTTATGTACAGGACCGTAAGGGCCATGACCGTAGATATGCCATTGCACCGGACAAGATCAAGGCAGAGATTGGATGGGAGCCGGAAACGATGTTCAAAGAAGGAATTAAGCGTACCATAGCATGGTTCTTTGAGCATGAAGACTGGATGAAGAATGTGACCAGCGGTGATTATCAGAAATATTATGAGGATATGTACCGGGATCGTTCGTAATGTAAAATGTTTTTACAAATATACAAAATATAAAGTGATGTCGTGGGGAAGGGAAACTGTCAGCACAGTAGAGAGCTATTATGACTGCAAATGAGAACTATAAAAAGAATGGCTTTGACATATTACGTTACGTTGCGGCATTGAGTGTTATGATGCTTCACTATTCCGGCTATACCATGATTTTATCAACGAATCTGCCGGACGGGGCAGCAAATATCATGGGCGGAATCAGATACATTACACTTCTGTTTCCGGGAGTTGTGATATTGTTTTCCATGAGTGGATTCCTGATTTCTGCCTCCTTTGAACGGATGAAGACGAGAAGGGAATTCTTCCTTCGCCGTATTTTGCGAATGTATCCGGAACTGTGGATTTGTACGATTGTGAATTTGGTAATTGTTTGTTTTCTGGTTCCGGAATTGTTGGATCAGAGCATAATTTTGTGGCTGGGAACACAAATATTCGGAATTGCTAATACACCGGACTGTTTGAAGACATTTGCTACCGGAAGTGTTAATGGTGCGCTTTGGACTGTTTTTACGGAAATGCAGTTATATATCCTATTGGGGATTGGCTATCCCTTTCTAAAAAGATTAAAAAACAAATACTGGGCAATGCTGTTAGCGGTGCTTGCGGGCTTGAATCTTGCTTGTGATGCCTGGAGAGGAGGAGGCATTGTCTCAAAACTGATCGAGAGATCTTTTGTCCCCTATGCATTATGGTTTTTTGTAGGTGTCTTTTGTTACCAAAGGCGTCAGAGCATATTGTTTATTTTAAAGAAAGCTTTTCTGCCGATGCTGATTGTTTACCTTGTCATTAAGACTGTAAATATTGAGCTGCCTGGATATTATGCTGATATTGCAACAAGTATTTTGCTTCCATTTATGGTGATTGGGTGCGGGTATTGTCTGCCTAAGATACGGTTGAAGGTGGATCTTTCTTATGGTATGTTTCTGTATCATTGGATCGTTTTGAATATTATTGTTCATTTTGATCTTATGAATAAATTCCCCTGGTATGCGGATATGGTGTTGTTTCTGATGGGAACGGCAGTTGCTGCAATAATTTCATGGAAGCTGAATAATAAAATTATCAGCAGCAGGAATACATAGCAAAGAATATAACTGAGGATATGTTGCTGCGCCGGATAAGGTCAAGGTGATGATTAATAATGATTACTACGAAAAATACTACTTTTCAGCGTGAAAGTAGTATTTTCTTTTTGAGTTCTGCCGGATAAAATATGGCTATAAAAATCGAAAAGGAGGAAGAGAAAATGTATTTATTATCAGTAGTTTGTGTTATTCTATTAACAGCAGTAATGTGCGGTACATGGGGGGTGACTGGAAGCACTATGTTTGGTTGGTTTTGCGATCTCCCCACAATCATTTACTTGGTGATGTTTTTGGTTCCGCTGCTGATATCGGGAGGATTGCTGAAAGATTTTAGCAATGCGTTCCGCCTTGTAATAGGGAAAAAGGAGGCGGGAAGNCTGNCGGAATTGAAACGGGNGAAAGNAGNAGTNAACCTGACTANTAAGATCATGGTGGNAGTATCTGTATTTATCTGTGCCATACAGGGCATTTTCGTTATTTACAGCATGGATGATTTGGCAAAGCTTGGTCCCAGCTTTTCGGTAGCGCTGCTTTCGCTTATTTATGGAATGGGAATCGCTCTTGTCCTTTTGCCCCTGCAGGCAAGGCTTAATGTAAAGATCCAGGAATTTATCAGTGAAAAGGAATAGGGTTTACCTATGAAAAAAATGTTAAAAAACCTGGCAGCGGTGATTGGNTATATGCTTCTTTTGTGTCTCCTGCTGAAGACAGACGCAATCCTGCTTTTNAGTCCCCGGCACATTGGCATGTTCCTTCTGGGGAGCCTGATATTGTGTGTCCCCCATATGGAAAAACAAATGGAGCGGAAGGATTTTCAACAGATTTTTAAACAAAATGCAGTGACTGCCGGGTATTTAGAGACCTTTATGCTGATTTTTGTCAGTATGATGCAGGGCGATGTATCACCGGGGGAGATTCTGACGGATCTGGCGCTGGATCTGCGGCCGCTGTTTTATGGGTTTGTATGCTATGTGGTTCTGAAGGAGGAGAATGAAGAGCATCCATCCAAAAAGGAAAAAGAATTTTTAGACAATGAAGAAAAGCTCGGCACAGCAGAAATGGAAAATGAAGGGAAAAAGAACTGGATTTTTCCAAACTGACCAGGCAGGAAAAGGTGGTGGCGGAACTTGTAAAGCAGGGGTTGACCAACAGGGAGATTGGGGAAGAACTCTGCATATCGGAGAGCACCGTAAAAAAGCATCTGTCCAATATCTTTGAAAAGCTGGAAATTGGCAGCCGTAAAGAATTAAGATGAAAATGGGAGTGATTTACAATCACTCCCATTTTGTGGTATACTAATAAAAGCTATGCATATGGCATTTACGGCTTAAATACAAGAATGGAGAATGGGTGGACAATGAAAGGAATTATTTTAGCTGGAGGATCGGGAACCAGATTATATCCTCTCACCAAAGCAATCAGTAAACAGATTATGCCGGTATATGATAAACCGATGATCTATTATCCGCTGTCAACGCTAATGCTGGCAGGGATTCGGGAGGTGCTGATTATCTCAACACCCAGAGACCTTCCGGTATTTGAAGAATTGTTAGGGGACGGAAGCCAGCTTGGGATGAAATTTTCTTATGCAGTTNAGGAACAGCNCAGAGGACTTGCGGATGCGTTTATTATAGGGGCTGATTTTATCGGAAAAGACAGCGTGGCATTGGTNCTTGGCGACAATATTTTTTATGGACAGAGCTTTNCCCGAGTGCTTCGGGAAGTGGCNGGANGAAGCAAGGGAGCTACAATCTTTGGATATNATGTGCGGGATCCCAGGGAGTACGGGGTAGTGGAATTTGATGAAAACGGCAAAGCCCTTTCCATTGAGGAAAAGCCGGAAAATCCTAAGAGCAACTATGCAGTTCCGGGACTATATTTTTATGATAATGATGTGGTTGAGATTGCGGNGAATGTAAAACCTTCGGCCAGAGGAGAAATCGAGATAACCAGCATCAACAATGAGTATTTGAGAAGAGGAACGCTGATGGTAGAAACGCTGGGACGCGGGTTTGCATGGCTGGATACAGGGAATCATGATTCTCTGCTGGACGCGGCGGACTTTGTCGCGGCATTTCAGAAGAGGCAGGGACTGTATATTTCCTGTATTGAGGAGATTGCATACAAAAGAGGATTTATCAGCAAAGAGCAGCTTCTTAAGCTGGCAGAACCGCTGATGAAGACGGATTACGGGAAATATATGAAAGAAGTGGCGGAAGGCTTGTAAAGATCGGATGAAAATATAATCATAGGAAAAGAAAAGGAGTACGGCGCGAAAATGGGAAAGATAACAGTAGAGACATGTGCAATTGATGGACTGAAGATCATCACTCCCACAGTGTTTGGGGATGCCAGAGGTTATTTTGTAGAGACTTACAATTATAATGACTATAAAGAAGCAGGAATTGACCAGGTTTTTGTTCAGGACAACCAGTCTTCTTCCGTGAAAAATGTGCTGCGTGGATTGCATTTTCAGATTAATTATCCTCAGGATAAGCTTGTCCGGGTGATCGCCGGGGAAGTGTTTGATGTGGCGGTGGATTTAAGACCGGGTTCTGCAACTTACGGACAGTGGTATGGAGTGACATTATCCGCCGAGAACAAAAAGCAGTTCTTCATCCCCAAAAACTTTGCCCACGGATTTTTGGTGCTGTCCGATTATGCGGAGTTTGCTTATAAGTGTACGGATTTTTATCATCCGGGCGACGAGGGCGGATTAAAATATGATGATCCGGATATTGGCGTTACATGGCCTATAGAGCCGGGGCAGGAGTTAATTCTGTCCGATAAGGATCAAAAATGGGGCGGAATTAAGGAATATACCGAAAGCAGGAAGAATGGATAAGTAAGATGAAAGATAATAAAAGGGAAAAGAGGCGGGCTGGTTTTAAGCCGCTTCCGAAGCCGGTGGGAATCGGAATATTTTACGGAATCTGCATCCTTGTGGCGATCGTTGTGCTGACGCATCATAATCCCCTTGCGCCGGATCAGAGAACCGAGGATCTGAAGAAGTATTGTGCCTGTGCCNTGCTTNCNCTGGCGTGNATTATTTTNGGTGTTTATTATGACCGNATGTTTATCATTCCCAAAGANCTNTTTCAAAGCAGGGAACTGATCTGGAAATTAGCTAAAAATGATTTTAAAAAGCGATANGCGGGATCCTATTTGGGATTTTTNTGGGCNCTGGTGCAGCCGGTGGTCACGGTATTGATGTATTATATTGTATTTGACCGGGTATTTCAGACCAGATCCCAGTTGTTGGCCAGCGGTGTGGAGGTTCCCTATGTGCTTTATCTGACGGCAGGACTTGTGCCCTGGTTTTTCTTTTCGGAGGCGATCACAAACGGAACCAATGCTTTATTGGAATATAGTTATCTGGTAAAGAAGGTGGTTTTTAACATCAGTATTCTACCAATCATTAAGCTGGTTGCTGCTACCTTTATTCATCTTTTCTTTGTAGCTGTTCTCCTGGTGGTGGCAGCTGTTTATGGCTATTATCCCTCGTTTTATACCATTCAGGTAGTCTATTACAGTTTTTGTATGTTTGTGCTGGTTCTTGCAATGAGNTACTGTACNTGTGCCATTGTNGTATTTTTCAGGGATTTGGCTCAGATNATTAATATNGGTCTGCANGTGGGAATGTGGGCGACTCCGATTNTNTGGGATATCGGNATGCTGAAGAATGATCAGGTGATCACTCTTTTTAAGCTGAATCCNCTTGTTTATATTGTNAACGGATATCGGAATGCTATTTATGGAGATGAGTGGTTCTTTGAGCATTTCTATTCATCTACTTATTTCTGGATTTTCACGGTGACGCTGTTTTGCGTGGGTTCATTGATATTCAAAAGGCTTAAGGTGCATTTTGCCGATGTGCTGTAAAAAGGGAGACNTACCATGGGAAACGAAGTGANTGCCATACAGGTAAAGGGAGTGGAAAAGGCCTATAAGCTATATGATAAGCCATCAGACCGGCTGAAGGAGGCTTTGGGGCTCTCNCNNAAAAAAAAGTATAAGGAGCATTATGCCTTAAAAGGTGTGGATNTGACNATNCNTCAGGGAGAGACGGTGGGAATTATCGGAACCAACGGTTCGGGNAAATCCACAATCTTAAAGATCATTACGGGNGTGCTGAATCCCACTGCGGGCGANGTTNCGGTCAACGGGAGAATTTCGGCTCTTNTNGAGCTTGGAGCCGGCTTTAANATGGAGTACAACGGAATTGAAAACATNTATTTAAACGGNACCATGATCGGTTTTACCAAAAANGAAATTGANGCAAGGATGGAAGATATTTTAAGCTTTGCGGATATTGGNGANTANGTGAATCAACCGGTAAAAACCTATTCCAGNGGTATGTTTGTNCGTCTNGCCTTTGCNGTNGCCATNAACATNGATCCGGAAATTCTNATNGTNGATGAGGCNCTTTCCGTNGGNGATGTGTTCTTTCAGGCAAAATGCTATCATAAATTTGAAGANTTTAAAAAGATGGGAAAAACNATCNTGTTTGTCAGCCATGATCTGAGCAGTATCAGTAAATATTGTGACAGAGTGGTTCTTTTGAATCAGGGNGTGAAATTGGGAGAGGGTTCGCCCAAGGAGATGATTGATGCCTATAAGCAGGTACTGGTGGGACAATTTCCTCTGCCGGATGAAAACGGACATGAATTTCTGGCGGATGGGAAGGTCGCTGAGGCGGCAGCCAAGGCGGGCAAGAAAGAGACCTGGGGAGAAAATAACGGACAGGAAGACCTGAAAGGAGAAATGGCAGTAAATCCGGAGCTTTTGGAGTACGGAACAAAGGAAGCGTTGATTGAGGAATATGATATTACAGATGAGGCGGGGCGTAAGACCGGAGCGATCATTAAGGGGCAAAGCTGCAGCGTACATATGACGGTACGCTTTTTCCGGGACATCCATGCCCCTATTTTTGCGTTTACCATCAAAAATATTAAAGGTGTGGAGATTACCGGAACCAATACCATGGTGGAAAAGGCGTTTCTGGAACCGGTACAGGCGGGAAGCGTGAAAAGGATTACCTTCACCCAGAAGCTGGACCTTCAGGGCGGGGAATACCTGCTTTCGCTTGGAGTCACCGGTTATGAAAACGAAGATTTTAAGGTTTATCACAGATTATATGACGTGATGAATATTACGGTAATTTCCGATAAGGATACCGTAGGCTATTATGATATGAATTCTGTTATTCAGGTAACGGATTAAAAGGAGAACTATGAGCGAGGACAGGAAAAGACCACAGCCTATTCATTTATCAGAGGAGGAACTGTTAAACAGGCTTCCCGAGAGAATCGGAAAGGTCACATTGGATTATCGATTTTATCCTGGAGAGGATTTGTACAGCGACGGAGTTATCGAGGATGAGATACTGGAGATTGTCAAGGACTCCGCTAAAGTGGAGTATCCAGCCATCATTGAACGGAAAATGAGCTGGCCGATCCTGTATCATCTTTCTTCGCTGCGGGGGAATATTGTNGACTGGCTTCCAATCAAATCTACGGACAAAGTGCTGGAGATTGGATCGGGCTGCGGAGCAATTACAGATAAATTGTCCCAAAAGGCAGGACGGGTCACTTGTGTGGATTTGTCCGCCNAAAGAAGCCAGATCAATGCCTGGCGGAATCAGGATCGGGGCAATATAGAAATCTTTGTAGGGAATTTCAGCGATATCGAGCCTGCTCTTGAGGCGGACTATGACTATATCTGCATGATTGGCGTGTTTGAATATGGACAATCTTATANTCATACCNGGACGCCTTATGAGGATTTCCTTAAGANTATGCAAAAGCATTTGAAAGAGGATGGGCGGATTGTAATTGCCATTGAAAACAAATTCGGCCTGAAGTATTGGGCAGGGTGTAAAGAGGATCACTCTGGCGTATATTTTGATGGGCTGGAAGGATATCCTGACGGTGGCAGCGCAANANCCTTTACNCGCAGGGNACTAGAGAAGNTTTTTANATCCTGCGGCGTCAAGGACTATTCNTTTTACTATCCTTATCCGGATTACAAGTTTCCCACAGTGATCTATTCAGACAAAAGGCTTCCGAATCAGGGAGAATTAATAGACAATCTGCGCAATTTTGACAGAGACCGCATGGTACTCTTCAACGAAAAGTATGTATTTGACGAAATCATACAGGATGGGGTGTTTGATCTGTTCTCTAATTCTTATATGGCAGTAGTCGGAAAGACGCCGGAAATCAGTTATGTGAAATACTCTAATGACCGGGCACGGGAATATGAACTTCGGACGGAAATATGGGATAGACCAGAAGGAAAGATGGTGCGTAAGGTTCCCATGAATGAGGAGGCGTGGCTCCACATAAAAGAAATGGAGCGGTTCTGCAGGCTGCTTTCTGACCGGTATGAGGGGAGCGGACTTTCTATCAACCCCTGCAGGCTCTCAGAGGATGGAACCTATGCGGAATTTCCTTATGAGCAGGGAGAGACCTTAGAGGAATTGCTGGACCGATGCCTTGCTAAAGACGACATGGAAGAGTTCTATCGTTTGTTTGACCGGTACTTGCAGTTGATCTCCTATGGGGAAGAAAAGAATGTGGCAGATTATGACCTGATTTTTGCTAATATTTTGGTGGACGGTGACAAGTGGACTGTGATCGATTATGAATGGACACTGGAAAAACAAGTTCCAACGATGGAAATTGCATTTCGAGCGGTTTATTGCTATGTGTTGGAGGAAGAGAAAAGAAATAAAATAAATTTAGATTTTATTTTAAAAAAATTAAATGTAAGTCAAAACCAGGTGGAGTACTTTCAGGAGAAGGAGAGGCAGTTTCAAAAGCAGGTGACAGGAAAACAAAAGTCCATGGGAGAACTTCGCGCCGGCATAGGGACTTATGCGGTGGATCCCAAAGTACTTATGGAGCATCATTTGAAAAGGATTTTGGATCAGAGGATTCAGATTTATTTTGATAGAGGCGCAGGATTCCGGGAAGAAGATTCCTTATACATGCCGGATATCTATGTGAAAGAGAATTATCTGGAGGCTGAAATCCCGGTAGATGGAAATGTGAGGAGCCTGCGTATTGATCCGGCAGACAGAAGCTGTATTGTGAAGATTCATCAGATTACATTGAATGGGACGGAAATTCTGCTTCAAAAGAAATTGATTGAGACGAATGGAAAAATGATAAAAAATGGATGCTATGTGTTTTCGACACAGGATCCCAATCTTGTGATCCGGCTTCCGGAACATTTGATGCGGGGAGAAAACACATTGATTGCAAAGATGGAGGTGTCGCCGGTATCGGCGGAACTGGCAGAGGATATGGCAGGAGCAGTAAAACGGATTTTTTAAGGAATTTTAGGATTTTTGGAAAAAATGCTTTTTAAAATCTGAGTCTGTAAGATAGTGACAGGATGAGGAATAACAGGTGGAATTTATTAAAAAAAGTCTTAAAAAGGTATTGATTCAGAGGCAGCATCGTGCATATGAGAAAATGGTACGGGAGAAAGACCTATCATACGATCAATGGATCAGACAACAAGAAGAAAAAAATAAAAATATTTCCAATATTCTGGAAGAAAAAGGAAAAAATCTGACAAATGATTCCACAAAAACAGCTTTTGGCGGATTCGAAATGGAAAATGAAGGAAATTATTCATCTATGTTGAATGATGTCGAAAGTGAGAAAAAGAAGGCTGTTTCGATCAATGCATTGCCTGCTTTTATGAAAAATTGGGAATCTATTTTACAGAATGAAGATGTTGATGTTCTCATTTTGACCTTATACGAGGGAGAGCTCAGTGAGTATGCCGAAACACTAATTTATAGGACTTTTTCTCAAAATAAAAATATAATCCTGATTTATGGTGATGAGGATGTGCAGAAACAGGCGCAGGGAGAGCGGATAGAGCCTTGGTTTAAGCCGGACTGGTCTCCCGACCGTTTTTTATCCTTTTACTATTTTGGAGGACTGATTGCGGTAAAGAGGGAAGCGTTAGGAGCCATATGGGAAGAAAATAAAACATCTGTTATGGGCGAGAGGCTTTTGCAGGATGACCGGCAGGTGCTTTATGAACTTTTATATGAATTGATCCGTGCTCATGGAGGCTTTCAAGATAGAAGGGGGAAGAAGGCGGCACCAGTATACCATATTCGTCAGATTTTGTTCCACAGCAGAGAACCCGGTTATGAGCAGATCAGAGAGCTTAGACTTCCGAAAAGGATACAGCATACACGACCGGATGCATCAGAAGTTCTTATTTCCATAATTATTCCTTCAAAGGATAACCCAGAAGTCTTGTTCTGTTGTATTCATTCTTTGCTGGAACGGACACAGACCCCTTATCCTTATGAGATGATCATTGTGGATAATGGCAGCAATGATTCTAACAGGCAAAGAATCGAGGAAGAATTAGAGCGTTTGAAAAGCGTGAATCCGACAGTATCTGGATTTATTTATGTTTATCAACCTATGGAATTTAATTTTTCGGATATGTGTAACCTTGGGGCAGGGAAGGCCGAGGGGAATTTTCTCCTTTTTTTAAATGATGATATGGAGATCCTTCAGGCCGACTGGCTGGATCTTATGGTGGAAAAGGCGGCCCTTCCTTATGCGGGAGCAGTGGGAGTAAAACTGCTTTATCCGAATTCTGACACGATCCAGCATGCGGGGATTACCAATCTTCGGGTAGGACCTGCTCACAAGCTTCAGTTCCTTGGTGATGAAAAAGTGCATTACTATGGAATGAACCGGGGAGTCCACAATATGCTGGCGGTAACCGGAGCTTGTCTATTGCTGCGCCGGGAGGTTTTTGATCAGGCAGGAGAATTTTGTCGTGAATTGGCAGTTGCCTTTAACGATGTGGATTTGTGTTATACCCTGTATGAGAAGGGGTATTATAATATAGTAAGAAATGATGTGATACTTTATCATCATGAATCTTTGAGCCGCGGAAAGGATGGGGAGTCTGAGGAAAAGCAGCTTCGCCTTTTAAAAGAAAAGGATCTGCTTTATGAGAGACATCAGGCGTTGTATGGAAAAGATCCTTTTTATCATCCTTATCTCACCACAGACATGCTGGAGGCTGATTACTCACCGGCATGTCGTTATCAGGTGACATTAGATATGCCCTGGTCGGAAGTGGCAAAGTCACGGAGCCTTCCCGCCGGAGCCAGAGAGGACTCTTGTCTTGTGGTGGGTATGGAATGTGCTATGGATATTTATAAGTGGAAATATGGTGTAGAGGCTCCTAAAGAGAAGAAAGCAGACAGTGAAGATATGGGATATTACTTCCAGGGGTATAGTTTTGTTATTGGAGCGGATAACGCATGTTTTATCAAAAAACTTTTGCTAAGGGACAAAGAAAAAGGTGTTATTTTTGAAATTCCGGTGGATGAAAGGTGTAGAAAAGACATAAAAAATAATTTGAGCGATCAATTAAATGTAGATTTAACTGGCTTCGCTACGAAGGTAAAAATGAACGTATTACCGGAAGGAAGTTATCAGTTCGGGATGCTGGCAAAAGACAGGTGTTCCCGATTAAAGCTAGTAAATTGGAGCAGTTGGACGCTTGAAGTCAAAAAATAAAGAAAAAGGAACAGGTGTTATTGTGGAAAAAACGAGACAAAATGAGGACATAAATTACCGGGAAGAATATGTAAAAGAGCATTTAAGAAATGCTGATTTGGCAGGCCGGGTGGCAGATCTGGAAGCCAAATGTGATGATCTTACCTTTAAACTGAACCGGATTAAAAACAATCCGCTGTGGAAGTTATCATCTCCGCTTAGAAAGGGCATGCATTTCTTTTTACGTCAGAGGACAAGGCTGAAAAACTGCGGAAATCTTCGAGGTGTGATTGCAAAGCTGAAATATAAGAAGATTGAACGTCAGGCCATGGAACGCTACGGAACCAAAAGCTTTCCTGCACCTGAGGAGGCGGCAAAGCAGCGGGAGGCAGAATTTCCTCGCATGGTAAAAATCAGTATTCTGGTTCCTCTTTATAATACGNCGGAGGAATTCCNGCGTGAGATNATCGANTCCGTTACGGCANAGNCCTACGNAAACTGNGAANNGTGTCTTGNNGATGGCTCCGATGAAGCACATCCGGAGGTGGCACGAATTGTCAGAGAATATCAGGAGAAAGATGGAAGAGGCCGGATTGTATACAAAAAGCTGGAAAAGAATGAAGGCATATCGGGTAATACCAACCAGTGCCTTACGCTGGCAACAGGGGAGTATATCGGCCTTTTTGATCACGATGATATTCTGCATCCCAGCGCACTTTATGAATATGTGAAGGTGATCAATGAAAAAGGTGCAGATTACATATACTGTGATGAGACCACCTTTAAAAGCGGTGATATCAACAAAATGCTGACCATGCATTTTAAGCCGGATTATGCCATTGATAATCTGCGTGCCAATAATTATATCTGTCATTTCAGCGTGTTTGCCAGAGAACTTTTGGATGGAACGGAATTATTCCGGTCTCGATTTGACGGAAGTCAGGATCATGATATGATTCTACGGCTGACGGATCGGGCAAAGTGTGTGGTTCATGTTCCGAAGCTTCTATATTATTGGCGGAGTCATCCGGGAAGCACTGCGGCGGGAATTGAGGCGAAGCCCTATGCCATTGAATCAGCCAAGGGAGCTGTGGCAGATCATTTGCGAAGACACGGCTTTGAACATTTTCAGATCACGTCCACAAGAGCTTTTGAAACGATTTTTAAGATCCGCTATCAGATTATAGGAAGTCCTCTTATTTCTATTATTATAGCCAACAAAAATCATGTGGAAGATCTGAAGCGATGTGTAGACTCCATATTTGAAAAATCTACTTACGAGAATTTTGAAATTATCATTGTGGAAAACGGAAGCAGCGAAAAGAGCATTTTTGATTATTATGAGGGGCTTTCTGAAAATCCCAAAGTTAAAATTGTGACGTTCGAAGGAGCTTTTAATTATTCAGCAGTGAATAATCTGGGAGTGAAACATGCCAAGGGAGATTACGTTCTGCTTCTGAACAATGACACACAGGTCATCACCGTTAACTGGATGGAGGAGCTTTTGATGTATGCCCAGAGAGAAGATGTGGGTGCGGTAGGAGCAAAGCTTTACTACGGTGACAAAACCATACAGCATGCGGGTGTTGTGTTGGCACTGGGAACTCACCGGACGGCGGGACACAGTCATTATGGACAACATCGGGATAACCTGGGATATATGGGAAGGCTCTGCTATGCACAAAATGTCTCCGCAGTGACCGGTGCCTGCCTTTTAGTAAAGAAAGANCTTTTCGAGCAGGTTNGNGGATTGGAGGAGNCTTTTGCTATTTCGTTAAACGATGTNGATTTCNGTCTGAAACTGCGCCNGAAGGGATATTTAAATGTATTCACACNCTTTGCGNAGCTTTACCATTTTGAATCCATATCCAGGGGGCTGGATGATCAGGGAGAAAAGGCACAGCGCTACGAGCGGGAGTCTTTAAGGTTCCGGGAGAAGTGGCAGGAAGTGCTTGAAGCAGGGGATCCTTATTACAATCCGAATTTTTCTTTGGATCGAAGTGACTTTGCTTTGAAAATATAGGTATATTGTGGTAAAATTAGTTTCAGAAAATAAACAAGATCAGGAGGTATGGAAATGAGCTACAAAGAGCAGTATGAATTTTGGCTTACAGATGCTTACTTTGATGAAAAGACCAGAGAAGAGCTTCGCGGGATTGAGGGCAATGAAAAAGAAATAGAAGACCGCTTCTATAAGGAACTGGAATTCGGTACAGGCGGACTACGGGGCGTGATCGGCGCCGGAACAAACCGCATGAATATATATACCGTGCGAAAAGCAACTCAGGGTCTTGCAAACTATATTATCAGCCAGGGAGGCAAGAACAGAGGTGTGGCAATCGCATACGATTCCAGAAGAATGTCACCAGAATTTGCAGATGAGGCAGCTCTTTGTCTGGCAGCAAACGGCATTAAGGCTTATGTGTTTGATGCACTCCGCCCTACACCGGAGCTTTCCTTTGCACTTCGCAAGCTGGGATGTATTTCCGGCATTGTAATTACGGCAAGCCATAATCCTCCGGAATATAACGGATATAAGGCATATTGGGAGGACGGTGCCCAGGTTACGGCTCCCAAGGACAAAGAGATCATTGAAGAAGTTAAGAAAGTCACGGACTATCATCAGGTAAAGACCATGGATAAGGATGAGGCAGTGAAGGCAGGACTTTATCAGGTGATCGGCGGGGAAATTGATGATGCATATATGGCGGAACTGAAAAAGCAGATTATTCATCCGGATGTCATTAAGGAAGTGGCAGATGATATCCGCATTGTCTATTCACCTTTCCACGGAACAGGAAATGTGCCGGTAAGAAGAATCCTTTCCGAGCTTGGATTTAAGCATGTTTATGTAGTTCCGGAGCAGGAGCTTCCTGATCCAGATTTTACCACACTGGAATACCCCAATCCGGAAGACCCCAAGGCATTTACACTTGCGCTTAAGCTGGCAAAGGAAAAGAATGCAGATATCGTCCTGGCTACTGACCCGGATGCGGACAGACTGGGAATTTACGCATTGGATTCTAAGACNGGGGAGTACATGCCCTTTACCGGAAATATGTCCGGNATGCTGATNGCAGAGTACATTTTAAGAGAAAGAGCNGCAACGAAAACCATGCCTGANAATCCGGCGCTGGTAACNACCATNGTTACNACAAACATGGCAAAAGCTATNTGTGAAGATTATCAGGTGAAATTTATTGANGTNCTGACNGGATTTAAATATATTGGGGANCAAATTAAANTCTTTGAACAAANTGGTTCCAATAATTATGTATTTGGNCTTGAAGAGAGCTATGGCTGTCTGGCAGGAACCCATGCAAGNGACAAGGATGCCGTAGTTGCAGTAATGTGCCTGTGCGAGGTNGCAGCNTGGTGCAAGAAGAACGGNATTACNGTNTGGGATCAGATGTTAAAGCTCTACGAAAAGTATGGATNCTTNNAGGAAACANAGTATGCAATTACNCTAAAGGGAATCGNTGGTTCCAAACAGATTGCAGNAATGATGGATAAGCTTCNCAGCAACCCGCCGAAAAACTTTGGAGAACTGATCGTAAAAGAACTGCGGGATTATGACCGGGATGTAACGACGAACATGGAGACCGGTGAGCAGAAACCTACCGGACTTCCGAAATCCAACGTACTTTACTTTGACCTTACCAATGACTCCTGGTGCTGCGCCCGTCCTTCCGGTACAGAGCCAAAGATTAAGTTCTATATGGGAGTAAAAGGAAGCAGCTTAGAGGATGCGCAGGAGAAAGTAGAAAAGCTTACGGAAGCACTGAAAGCATATCTGTAAAAACGGTAAAATTAAAAAATCGCCCTGGTTATCAGGGCGATTTGCCGTATAAGGAGAAAAACATAAGGCAGGCATAAGATATGGCAAAAATTCTAAAAATAAGCAATTTGAAGAAAACCCTGAACTATCTGAAAAAAAACGGAATAAAGCAGGCATACTACGCAGCCAGGGAGAGAATGGAAACGGAAAAAGCGGATGATTATCACTATGAAGATCCGGATCCGGCTGAGCTCCTTGCGCAGAAAGAAAAAGGGGCTTCCTTTCAGATCCGGTTTAGTATCTTGGTTCCGGCCTATGAGACAAAGGAGGAATACCTGCGGGCTATGCTGGAATCGGTTTTGGATCAGACTTATGAGAATTTTGAACTGCTTTTGGCAGATGCCAGTGAAAGTGATCAGGTAGAGCAGGTCATAAAAAGCTATCATGACCCGCGCATCAAGTACCGCAGACTGAAACAAAATGCAGGAATATCTGCGAATACCAATCAAGCGCTGATGTATGCCACCGGGGATTACGCGGCGCTTCTGGATCATGATGATCTGCTGACTCCGGACGCACTTTACGAAATGGCATACGAAATTAGACGACGGGAAGAAGAAAATATTCAATTACAGATGTTATATTCTGATGAAGACAAATGCGATNGGAGTGGNTCGGTNTATTTTGAGGTGAATAGAAAACCGNAANTAAATCTTGATTTGATTTTGTCTAATAATTATGTCTGCCATTTCCTAGTGATGAAGCGTCAGCTCATGCAGGAGCTTTGTTTCCGCACAGTATGTGACGGGGCACAGGATTATGATCTAGTACTCCGGGCGGTGAGCAGTATGCTTGGGAAGGATAAGCAAAGAACAACAAAGATGGATCTGCCTGTTGCACATATACCGAAGGTCCTTTATCATTGGCGCTGCCACGAACAGTCTACTGCCGAAAATCCGGCAAGCAAGCAATATGCTTATGATGCTGGAAAGCGTGCAATTGAGGATTTTATACGGAGCAGAAACTGGAAAGGGAAGGTATCCCATATCCGGCATCTTGGATTTTACCGGATAGACTATCAGCCGGATTTATTTGCCAACAGAGCGGATACGGCGGTCATCGGGGGAAAAATTATTGATAAGACAAATAAGGTAATCTCCGGCATCTATACAGAAGAAGGGGAAGTGCTTTATAAAGGGCTTTACAGGGAATACAGCGGATACATGCACCGGGCAGCTCTGATGCAGGAAGTGGAGGCTGTGGATATCAGATGCATGAAGGTCTCTCCCCATGCTGAGGAGGTTCTGGGAGAAATGCTGGGGCTTGGATATATGAGGAATCCCGGGAATGGCCGGTTTGACTGGAAGAACTGTCTGAACGACCAAGTGGACTACAAAGAATTGAGCCTTCGGTTTTGTGAAAAAATTCGAAAAAAGGGATGGCGGATTGTGTGGGATCCAGATATGGTAGAGAAGATTAATTAAATGAGGAATTAATAAATGATTAAGACAACGGTTGTTATACCAAATTATCAGGGAATAAACTATATAGAGGACTGCCTGAATTCGGTTTATAAAAGCAGCATACCGCTGGAAGTGATTGTGGTGGACAATGCTTCAACGGATGGAAGTCTTGAACTCGTCAGGGAGCGGTTCCCTCAGACAACGATTATTTCCTTGGAAGAAAACAAGGGGTTTTCGGCGGCGGTAAACGCTGGA
>WFLX010034156.1_pt1 | contig 20979 bp, 19 predicted proteins | sample 4967041 | NCBI WGS metagenome assembly WFLX01 (sample SAMN12857096, study PRJNA449069) | gut metagenome | isolation source: stool from male and female vole | host: Microtus ochrogaster | place: USA:Florida | collected 2017
GGTCATGAAATATGAATCATTCGGAGCAAAACGATTGATTCCTTCGTTGCATACATGGATAGCAACGGAATCATTGGTCATGATAGTGTAGATAGCCTGTAGTTCCGATCTATGCTGATCGGGGTTGACAAGCTGATAGTCAGCACCTCCCGGGATTACTTTGCCGTTTACTTTTCCTGTAACTTCTCCACCGGTGATCGGGATTGTCACTCTGACCCCATGTGGATTCTGGCCTCCATTTATGGCTTTTCCTATTTCTGCTCTTATATCGAATACATGAGTAAGGGAGGGAGTTTGAGCAAAAACCGAACATCCTAATAGTAACGCGGTGCAGAAAGCGAGAATATCCTTTTTCATGTGGTCTTAGCTGAGAAAGTAAAGAAGAAATAAGGCCACAGGATAGGCAATCAAGAATGAATCGATGCGATCAAGGATACCTCCATGTCCTGGAATCCAATGTCCTGAATCCTTGACTCCATAAAATCTTTTGATTTTGGATTCAAGGAGATCTCCAAGAGTGCCGAAAATACATGTGGAGACTCCAATCAACATCCATATCCAGAGATTGATTGATTCCATTCCGAAGAATCCAGAGCAAAATCTGTCGAGCACGAAAGCACCAACTAATGTCAAAACGCATCCTCCGATGAATCCTTCCCATGTCTTGTTGGGAGAGATTGAAGGACATAGTTTATGTTTCCCGATAAGAGACCCTACGATATAGGCTCCTGAATCATTGATCCATAATAGTACAAATACCAGAAGTGGAAGTCTTTCAATAGGACTTATGGGCATCATTGCAAGCGGAAATCCCAAATAACCCAATCCGAAAAGAGGGACCTTACGGAAATCCCCATCGGTAAACTCCTTAAAACTTACATTTTGAATCTTGTTGCTTGCAAAATAATATGCACAAGCAAGGATAAGCCATATCCCGGTAAGAATCCAAAGCAAAGACGTTGGAATATAGATGCTGAAGTTAAAAATACTTATGAATAGTATGACNCACAATGCCGACAATATATATAAAGGGAATGTCTTTCTTGAATATCCCATACTCATGTGGTTGAGCTCACACATTCCAATTGTTCCAAACAGAATTGCGAGTACATATATCGACCATCTGCCATATAAGACAGCAAGAACTATGACTGCTGCATACACAANGCCGGATGCGGCTCTTACCAAAAACTTATGCATAAATNATTTAGAATTTAGAATTGAGAATTTAAAATTATTCTTAATTGATAATTTTGAATTTAGAATTGATTCTTATTTTTGTATCCAATTTTGAGGAGGAATGTGCAAAATTAATAAAAAAAGGTGAATTAATTGATATACCAATAGTATTAATTGAGGAAAAATTGTTATTTTTGCAGTATGATAGAAAAGATAACGAAATATTTCCCAAATCTTACAGATAAGCAGAGGGATCAATTTGAGATGATGATGACTCTCTATCCTGAATGGAATGAGAAAATTAATGTCATAAGCCGCAAGGATATAGATAATCTTGAGGAGAATCATTTGCTCCATAGTCTTGCAATCGCGAAATTCATNAATTTCGTGCCGGGAACACGTGTGCTTGATTTTGGTACAGGCGGAGGACTACCAGGACTTCCCTTGGCTGTAATGTTTCCGGAGGTGCATTTCCATCTCATCGATAGGATCGGAAAGAAACTGAAAGTGGCAGCCGATATTGCTGAAAAAACAGGTCTGACCAATGTCTCCTTCCAACATGGCGATAGTGGAGAATGCCACGAGAAATTTGATTTTGTGGTAAGTCGAGCCGTTATGCCTCAATCTGATCTTGTTAAACTCAGCCGAAAGAATATAGCAAAGGAGCAGCACAACGCTGTTCCCAATGGAGTCATTGCGCTAAAGGGAGGTGATTTGAATGCAGAATTAAGGGGGCTTAAGAATTCGGAGATTGTGGATATATCGAATTATTTTGATGAGGAGTATTTTAAGACTAAGAAGATAGTATATACTCCTGTTTAATTTAGAATTTAGAATCTTGATTCTTGAATTTAGAATTGATGTTATGTTGAAGGTAGCGAAATTTGGATTTTATATGTTTGGGATCAATACTTATGTAGTGTATGATCCTGTTGCAAAAGAGGCTGCTATTATTGATCCTGGCATGAGTCAAAAGGGTGAATATGCGGCTCTGGAGAATTTTATTGAAAGGGAGGGACTTAAAGTGACCCACCTTATAAATACTCATCTTCACATCGACCATGCCATATCCGACAAGTGGGTGAAAGAGAAATATGGAGTTCCGGTCGAGGCGAATATTGCAGACGCTCCGCTTGGGAAATATATTGCGCAGCAAGCTCAGAGTTTCGGAATACCCGGAGAATATGTGGCTATCGAGATAGAGCGTCCGTTGAAAGAGGGAGATGTGATTAAAATTGGAGAAGGTGAATTGCAGGTGCTCCATGTGCCCGGACATAGTCCCGGCAGCATTTGCCTATACGACAAAGAAGACGGTTTTGTGATAGTAGGCGACACTTTGTTTGAGGGAAGTATAGGACGCAGCGATCTGCCTGGAGGTAATCACCGCCAACTGGTAGATGCAATCAAGAATAAACTACTGACACTTCCGAAAGAGACTGCTGTATATTCAGGACATGGGACCCCCACAACCATTGGCAGAGAATGGGATACAAATCCATATCTTGTCTGACGATCAACTAACAACCGGAGAACTCCTATAATTCTTATAGGACCAATAAGTCCAATTAGCCCAATAAGCCCAATAAGACCAATTAGCCAATAAGACCAATAATAGCCCAATAAGGCCAATCATACCCAATTAGCCCAATAAGAAATATAACTAAAAAAATGGAACCCATACACACAAGACTTATAAATTTAGTGGCGCTTTGCTCAGAGTATTGTGCTGCTTTGGAGAATAGCAGGGAGATGGAAAAGAGTGATTTTGTCTATTCCCTCTTGGGTTATCTCCCAAGAATATATTTTGAATTTCACGACATCGACGAGGAAGAGAGTGCTGCTTCATTTGACGAATGGAGCATTGGTCTAACAGATCATCTTGATGAAATGCAATATGAAGCTATTCGATTGCAGTTGGCCGCTGTCTTTGGAGAAGATGACACTTACCTGGAGACATTTGAAAGAGACATGAAATATTCAGACTCCCCGATTGCCACTACTATTTCTGAAAACCTTGCTGATATCTATCAGCCACTTTATAATTTCGTCGCAGAAGTCAGGGAAAGTGAAGGTGGTAGTCTTGAAGAAGCATTCCGCGCATGTAAGGATGCATTCAAGGAATATTGGTCGCAGACTCTTTGCAATGTGCTAAGAGCTGTTAATAATTTAGAATACAGAATTTAAGACAACTTTATGATTGATAGACTATTGAAATGGATGGATGCATCGACTTGCAATTTCATGGCAGTCGCTACCATCTGTAAAGAACTTGACAAGGCGGGATTTATTGAACTTGATCCTCGTGATGATTGGGATATTGAATGTGGTGGGAAATATTATGTTGTAAAGAATGATTCCGCGGTCTTCGCTTTCATCGTAGGTGTTGATGCTCCAGGGAAATACGGTTTCAGAATCATCTCTTCCCATAGTGATTCTCCTTGCTTCAAGATTAAGCCCAACTGTGAGATTTACGGAGAAGGGGGCGTAGTAAGCCTGAATGTTGAGAAATATGGTGGTGGAATCATGTACACTTGGTTTGACCGTCCACTTTCCATCTCCGGAAGAGTGATGACCCAAGGTGAAGATTTCCTGCATCCTGTCACAACCCTCGTAGACCTTAAGCGTCCTGTTTGCACAATCCCTCATCTTGCCATTCACTTCAATCGAGAAGTCAACGAGGGTAATAAACTAAGTGTTCAGAAAGATATGAAGCCCGTCATAGGATATTTCTCTTCTGAAGATATTGCCCACTATAAAGAGCATGGGGGAGTGGTGAAATGCATCCTGGCAGAGCATCTTGGAATTCAACCTGAAGAAATAATAGATTATGAGCTTAATCTTTATCCATTAGAGAAGGCACAGTTGATTGGAGTCAACCAAGAGTATCTCCAGAGTGGCAGAATCGACGACCTTAGCATGGCATTTGCCTCGCTTGAGGCTTTGCTGCAAGAATGCGACACTCCATGCGGGGCTACCCGAGTAATGGCAGTCTTTGACAATGAAGAGACCGGTTCCGGAACAAAACAAGGAGCGCACTCTCCGGTTTTACGTATGATCATGGAGAGAATATGTCTTTGTGTTGGATTTGGACAGCAAGCATTCTACAAGACTTTGGCCAACTCCTTTATGATATCTGCCGACGATGCTCATGCTTGGCATCCAAATTATAGCGACAAATATGATCCAACGAATCATCCGGTGATAGGAGGTGGTCCTGTGGTGAAAATCAACGCAAACTGCAAGTATATGACAGATGCGGATGGGGCTGCAGTGTTCCGTTCGCTTTGCGAAGAAGCAGGTGTGAAATGTCAGTATTTTGTAAATCACTCCGATGTGGCAGGTGGTTCAACTTTAGGAAATATCCTGACCGGTCAGCTTGATCTTCGAGGCGTTGACATGGGAGCCCCGATTTGGGCGATGCATTCGGCTGCTGAGACAGCAGGAGTGCAAGATCATATTGACATCGTCGCCGTGTTCAGAAAATTCTTTAGTTAAGCCAGTCATATTGTCAATTTGACAATTTGTCAAATAAAAAATCAGGCTGCCTCAGAAAAGGCAGCCTGAACTATTTTTTCATTAATTTATTATCAGCTTCCTGGAGCAGGGCAATAACCGTCTTCCAAGCAAATATAATGGCTTGCAGGGTGGTCGCAACCTGGACATTTTACTGGAGGCTCTGTGCCAACGTATTCATAACCGCATACGAGGCAATGCCATGTGACAGGTTGCTCACGTTTCCAGAGTGTGCCCTTCTCAATCATATCGAGGAACTTGGCGAAACGGTCGTAGTGGAATTTCTCCACGCTTGCTATAGCCTCGAAATGAGAGGCAATGTCATCAAAACCTTCTTCCTTGGCAGTCTTGGCAGCAGCCATATAATAGTCATAGCCACCCTCCATCTCTTCCTGCATGGAAGTCTTGATGTTGTCAACAGTCTTTCCGAGGAATCCTGCCTCTACACCGACAGTGGCAGTTACCTCAGTGTTTTGAAGCATTTTCAAGAATACCTTTGCGTGATGCAACTCATTGTTNGCTGTTTCNCGGAAGATGACACCCATNGGGAAATATCCTTCTTTGTCGGCAGCCTGTGCATAATAGTTATAACGGGCATATGATTGTGTCTCGTTAAGATAAGAGGCACTGATAATTTTTTCTGTCTGTGTGCCTTTCAGACTTTTTACATCAGTCATTTTATCAAGATTTTAATAATTAAGGAATCCGGTTTTTAGCCTTCATCCAGGTTTCGGTCGTTACTTTCCACTAAAACAAAAAGGTGAACCGCATGGTTCACCTTTTTTTAATAAAAATTTATATTTAAGACATACTTANANTTCAAAGGTTAGAAGGGAATAGAGTCGTGAAACTATTTTTGAAGAATATAGGTGCGCCGAGGAGCAAGAATCCCGGTAAGTCTACCTTTCTTCACATAAAATTCCTTGTTGTAGACCTTGTCGCGATATTTACCATCAGGCAGGGAAGTGGCTACATCAATTGGTTTTGAAAGCGAACTTAGATTGATCAATGCAGCCCCTTTCTTTCCGCGGTTNACCGNCAGCACCTCTCCATCAGAGCATGTCTGTATGTTTTCAGGTTGGCCGGCCATCTCTTTTCGGAAATGATTTACGGCTACCACCTCCGGGTGGAAGTATTCGTCATTGCCGGCTTCACCAAGGCGGTTGTTGCCCCAATAATTATCACGTGTTGACCCTGCAGGGCGAGAGAAGAATAGTGGGGTTCCCTTGTCGCGGGCNGTTAGAAACACNCAAGCCGTGCGTATCTGATCGTCAGATAGATGTGCAGATTCATGGGCGTTGCAGTATGTATCGTGGCTTTCTACCCAAGAGGTAAGTGTCTCCGGTGATGCTGTGTGGCGCCAGTCGATAAGATCTATTCCTTTTGCAGATCCTCTTTCGAGCATCTCACGAAGCACCCATCCATAGCTTGATGCTGTCTGTCCGAAATACTCTTCATATTCCTTTTCAGGTACATTCTTGTCTTGAAGCACCTCTCCATATACAAACAAATCTTCATAAGGCACATTTAGCTTGACACCTTTCACGGCTTTCTGTCCGGTGGCAACATCCCAGAAATCATTTTCTGTCACTCCTGACGCTGAGTCTACAGGATCGGAATGCACTCCTATATGTTTGGCAGTGTCGTAGCGGAAGCCACGCACTCCCAAGTCAAGAAGATCATTTACGAATTGCATGTAATATTTCTGAAAATCTTTATTTTCAGTGTTTACGTCGGGGAGTGCGCCGGATCCCCACAGAGTGCACTGGTATCTGTCGTTGTAATCCTGCACCGGATTGAGACCCTGAGAGTGATACAGTTTGTTGCGGCCTCCTGCGGCATTCACAAGGTCGTCGCTGACAGCGTCAACGTCAAAAGCCGTATGATTAGGCAAAACATCTACAATCACACGCACATTATATTTGGCAGCCGAATCCAACATCTGCTTCATTTCATCACGAGTGCCTACTATATGGTTGCCGATTTTCCAGTCGGTGGGTTGATAATAGAAATACCATTGTCCCTCCTTTTCATTATCGGAGAAAAGCATTCCTTTCGATCCCTCTGGATTCCAACATTGCTGCACTGGAGAGGTCTGCACCATTGAATATCCGGAATCGGCTATCTTCTTCATGTTCTGAGCAATATTCTTGAAATTCCAGCTCCATGCATGTAGAATAGTCTCTGTTCCAGATGGATGAATGTCAGAGTATTTTGTGAATTTATCGGCTGCAGATGCATTAGTGGCAAGAGCCACTGTGGCCGCAATAATCAGATATTTATTCATCGTATAAGATTATAATGTTAATTGATACCACAAATTTAGCAAAAAGATTTGATTGAAAAAAACGTTTCTTTATTAAATTATTGTAACAAAGAAATAAACGCTGTATTTTGTCTCTTCTGATTGGGTTTGTTGCAAAAGGTTGATATTCAATCAACTGCATAATTAGATAAAATTTGTGCATAAAGTTAAAATTTGTTAATTGNATATTAATTCATTGAAAAATAGTATAAATAACTTGCTNGTGTCATAATTTTGTATTATTTTTGCAACATCAAAATTCGATAGAAAACAACGATGAAGAATAGAATCTACATACTGCTTGCGATGTTCCTTATGTGTGGNATGACTCAAATCGCATNTGCAAAAACTCGCAATGTGCATGCCGAGGCACACAAACATCAGCTTGCAGCANCAAAAAATATAGGTCTTGACAAAAGCACGATAACAAGAATGGTGGAAGAGGACATAGCCGCTCGTGAGAACGCCAAGGCCATCAGTTCTGAGACCGAAGAATTGCTCAATGACCTNCTTTCAGAAGCAAGAACTCACCTCGGCAAGAGATATTCAAGAGGCAGCAAAGGTCCTAATGCATTTGACTGCTCAGGATTCTCAAGCTATGTATATCGTCAGTTTGGATATTCACTTTCCCCTTCTTCTCGCGACCAATACAACCAAGGAGAGAAAGTTGATCGCAACGACCTAAGAAAAGGTGATCTCGTATTCTTCAAAGGTCGTAACTCAAAAGGTGGTGTAGGCCACGTTGGAATAGTCGTGAATGCCGATGAAAACGGAAACTTTACATTTATCCATGCGTCTACATCAAGAGGCATCATAGTCTCTAACTGCAAGGAGCCATACTACGCTTCCAGATACGTTGGAGGAAAGAGAGTGATTAATGAATAAAGATTATTGAATTCGTAGCAAGTAAAGATATGAGGGTCGAAATCGACCCTCTTTTTTTTCTTTTGACCCTGACTCATAAAATATCTATTTGGACTGAATCTAAATAAAGAAGATAGGTTGCTGAAAATCAAGGGGGAGAAAAAAAAGATTTGTCAAGTGGCGAAAAACGTTTCTTTTTTTCAAATTTTTATCTTAACTTTGCAAAAGATTTCGGCATTTTCAATCCGAATTAGAGAAAAGTCATAAGATATGAACGGAGATTACAGAGATAAATGGAACAGGTGCCTTGACATTATCCGAGATAATGTCGGGGATGATCGTTTTAAGACTTGGTTTTCTCCGGCTCGAGCCATCAAATATGAAGACAATAAGCTTACGCTTGCATTGCCCTCCAAATTCTTCATGGAAGAATATGAAGATCGGTTTCTTGGCCTCATATCAAGTGTGCTGCGCAAGGAGTTCGGACCGAATGTGCAACTTGGCTACGAAGTAGAGGTAATTGGCGGCGACAAAAAGTCTGCGTTGAATTATGCCAGCCCGATGCGAAGTAGTGCTGTCGACACTAAATTCATGCAGTCGATTCAGCACTCTCCGTCTGATTTCCTTAAGTCTACCGGTGGGAAAGGGGTAGAGGTTGATCCTCAACTCAACCCTGCAATGACTTTTGAAAACTATATCTTGGGCGACAGCAACAAACTTCCTTATACCATCGCTCACTATATCGCTGAAAATCCCAATAAATCTGATTTCAATCCATTCTTCCTTTATGGAGCAGTCGGGGTTGGAAAGACGCATCTGATTCAGGCCATAGGCATTAGGATTAAGGAAAAGAATCCTCGTGCGAGAGTCCTGTTTTTGCCTATGAGGCAATTCCAAAATATGTATGTCAATGCCGTGATGAATCAGAAAGTTCCTGTTTTTATCAACTGGTTTCAGCAGGAAGTGGATGTTCTTCTATTAGACGACCTTCAGGAGATAGCCGGAAAGGCAAAGACAGCAGAGACTCTCTTCCCAATATTCAATCATATGCATCACAACGGTAAGCAACTCGTCTTCACATGCGATCGTCCTCCTGTGGAACTTGACGGCATTGAAGACCGACTGATCGACCGTTTTAAATGGGGAGTCACAGAAGAGTTGCCAAAACCGGACTATTCTTTAAGGAGAAACATTCTTAAATTCAAGGCTCAGAAAAACGGTCTTGCCCTTTCTGATGATATCATTGACTGCATTGCGAGCGGTGCCACCGGGAGTGTCAGGGAGATAGAAGGTATTGTGATGGGGCTATTGACGCGTTCGATCACTCTCAATTGTCCTGTCACACTGGATCTGACCAAAGAAGTGATGCGCCACACTATCAAGTCGGCTCCTTCCACTAAGCCAATCAACTTTGATATGATTGTGGATGCCACTGCAGAATACTATAAATTGAATCCTGATGTGATTTTCACAAAGAGCAGAGTCAGGGATATAGCTGATGCCCGACAGATTATAATGTATCTGAGTCATGATCTCACCGGCCTTTCTTCATCTGCAATAGGGGCAAAACTCAACAGACGGCATGCTACGGTGCTTCATGGCATAACGGCAGTTCAAGACAGAATCACATATGCCAAAGATGTGCAGGAAGCGGTGACGGCTATACGTACTGAAATTAATAGGATGGCAAAATTATAAAAGGAAGCGAAAATCGCTTCCTTTTTAGTTTTTGAGATTTCGGAATCCGAATGCCAGATACCGGAATAATGGGGCTATTCTATGGAGTAGGCTATTGATTCGAGGAGGAGAGTGAGGTCGGAGCGAGATGCGCCCAGGGAGGTGAGAATNTCTATATCAGAGAGGATCTGTGACTTCCAAAGACGTTTTTCATCGTTTGGCCTGACAGTTAGTCGATACAAGCGTGTTGCCTCCGCAAGGTCTTTCTTTAGGAAGGCGATGTGCCCCATAAGCCGGTAGTCGCTTTCTGTAAGATCTATGTTGGAAATTCTCTTCATGCTCTTCTCCGCTTTGTCCAGGTCTGACATGTGGAACGCACATTTTGCCATGCGTCTGATCACTTCCGGATCATCTGGAGTCTCATAATCTACCCGATAAAGTTCATTAAGCGACTCCTCCCATTTCCCGGAATCAGCAAGGGTGTCGGCAATGAGTAAAGAAAGATTCCTGTCGAACGCTCCGTCGTCGGGACGTGCCATCTGTAGATATTCCACTGCATTGCGGAAATCGCCTGCCCTTCGGTATGAGATGCCTAATCGCTTTGCTATCCAGCGGCTATCCGGATTGAACAGTTGGGCTTTCATATAAGCTTCTATGGCCTCAGAGTTGCCATTGGGCGCCTTTTCAAGGCAGAATCCAATTTTCTCCCATACGTGAGGACTGGCTGCTGATTCGCTCGCCACTGTCTGTAGGAGTGGAAGAGCATCTGCGTAATAGCCACGCTTGAAATAGAATTCAGCAATGGGAGCAACTTCATCTGCTGATTTCATTATCGAAGAGATAACTGGGATGACACTGAAATCCAATGCCTTGGCAAATGGATCTGGAAATTCCCCACGCTTTGGATAAAGCTTATGAAATCGGTATAGATCGCGAGAATAGCGTGTCAGTTCATCTTCATATTCAGCACCTGCTTTAAGTGNTTGCAACTCCTTCATCTGCTCTTTCATTTGCTCGGTCTGTGCTTGCATTTGGGAAAGTACCATTTTCCTCTGGCTGTCGGGCATCGAGGCAAGTGAAAAGGCAAATGAATATTTGTCAGAGTCACACATAAGGCCACTCATCTCAAGAAGAGATGTCACTCCCTCATCGTCGATGGTATGAAGCTTGCGAAGCATCGGATGTTGAACTGTGAAAGGCAAAAACCAATTGCGGACTTGGCGGAAGAATGGGAAACTCTTAAGGTTGGAGAATGCCACCATCATCACGTCGGCTCCATCTGATTGCATCTCTGTCAGTTCACGCAATTTTTCTTCTAATCCTGAATTCCTAAGCAGTTCTTCCCATTCGGGGTTAGCCTCGAGGTCGGCAAATGAAGCCTCCTCAGAAGTCTTTTTAAGTCGCTGTATTATATCCGGACCAAACTGCATCAGCCCTGGAATGACATCACGTTGCATTTTTCTCGACACTCTGTCTGTGTCTCTTGTCCTCACGGTGGTCTTGACTACGTCTCTTATCTTTTTAGGCATTCCTTCGATGTCAGGAAGGGTCTCAAGAGCTTCCATCACACGAGAGTCGTCAGCCACTTCTGTAGGCCAATGACTCAATGTCAAGATAAGAGTGGTCAGTGCGCGTGCTGAAATACCTATGTTTTCATCCTTCGAAAGGTCGATTAGCGCTATGAATGCATCGCGTGAATAATATCTCATGAGCGATAATCCCATTGCCGAGATGCATAGAGATGCCGTAGTGAAAGGTAAAGTGTTGTTTTTAATTGCTTCATTGACAGTTTTATAATCATCTGAGGTCAAACCATCTGAGGTCCATAGGATGTTGAAAATCTTTTCTTCTTCCGTTTCAATTTGCGACATGACGGAGTCAGGATANTGTNCGGCTGCCAATGCAAGGTCGGCCATCGCTTTCAATTCTTTGACCTTATCCAANGCTGTCTTAAGGTCGGCTGGACGCAGACGGCACATCCTTAGTGTAGAGAAAAATATCTCAGGAGAATCTGTGGCGGAAGCATCTTTGTCAATTCTCTGAGCTATGTCGAAAAGAGACTGACGAATTTCTGCAAGCATAGCCTCTCTTCCCGGATCCGCGAGTCCACGCGAGAAGTAGTCAAGCATATATTTGTAGGTGCTTTCATTTTGATATATCTGGTTGAGTGCTCCCGGGAGTGGGGTCTCAGTCAGACGTCTGCGTAATAGAGTGAAACAGTCCTTATATCGGCCTGCCTCCAAAAGTTTTTTTGTTTGCTCTGGGAGGGAATATTTTGTCTTGTCTTTCATTTTTATTAATAATTTCATATGAAAAGTGCTGAAATAGCACTCTTCTTATAATAAAGAACAAATAAAATGCCAAAAATCGCTGAAAACTCCACAATTTTTATTAATTTTGCATATTGAAGTCGAAAAGGCTCAATTTCATTCGTAACTTTAATTATTAGAAAAATGGTAATACAAAGATGGCAGTCGGTTATGTTGCTGATTGCCGGGGTCATGATGGGGATTTTCTCATTCTGTTCTCTTGGGCAGATTCAAACTGAGGCATACACGTTTAATGTCACTGCTCTTGGAATTTTCAGGGAGGGTATCGCCACCGCTCCTGACGAAGTGACAGGGTTAAGCACTTGGATTCTTTTCATAGTGTCTCTTTTGGCATGCATTCTTCCTCTGATTGATATATTTTGCTTCAAAAATCTGAATCTTCAGAAGAAAGTGGCATTGATTTCCGCACTCTTAAGCGTAGCTTCAGGAGTGATCTTGGCTTTTAACGCGCCCGCTTTCGCTTCATACTTCAATGCAACTGTGAATTGGAGTGTGTTTGTGTGTGCTCCATTGTTGGCACTCATAGCCGAACTCCTTGCATTTCGTCTGATTTCAAGCGATCAGAAGAAACTTAGAGCCGCCGACAGACTCCGCTGACATCCAACAACTAAAAACTGACAACTGACTACTAAATATGGCAAAAGAACTAAAGAATTTTACAAAGAGATCAGATAATTATTCTCAGTGGTATAACGAACTTGTAGTTAAAGCCGACCTTGCAGAGCAGTCTGCAGTGCGTGGCTGCATGGTGATCAAACCTTATGGCTATGCCATTTGGGAAAAAATGCAGCGTACGCTCGACGACATGTTTAAGGCTACAGGACACCAGAATGCATATTTCCCTCTCCTCATTCCAAAATCATTCCTTTGCCGCGAGGCTGAGCATGTGGAGGGTTTTGCTAAAGAATGTGCCGTNGTNACNCACTATCGTCTNAAAAATGATCCCGACGGTAATGGTGTGGTGGTNGACCCTGAGGCAANACTTGAGGAAGAACTCATCATTCGTCCTACTTCNGAGACTATCATCTGGAATACATATAAGAATTGGATTCATTCTTATCGCGACCTTCCTATCCTGATCAATCAGTGGGCAAATGTGATGCGCTGGGAGATGAGAACAAGAATGTTCCTCCGCACAGCAGAATTCCTTTGGCAAGAGGGTCACACAGCACATGCCACCAAAGAAGAGGCAGAGGCTGAAGCAAGGAAGATGCTTGAGGTGTATGCCGATTTTGCGGAAAACTATATGGCAGTTCCTGTGATAAAAGGTGTCAAATCTCCAAATGAAAGATTTGCAGGTGCAGTAGACACATTCACCATCGAGGCTATGATGCAGGATGGAAAGGCTCTGCAGTCTGGCACAAGCCACTTCCTTGGTCAGAATTTTGCAAAGGCTTTCGATGTGACATATATGAATAAGGAAAACAAGCCTGAATATGTATGGGCCACTTCCTGGGGCGTATCTACTCGCCTGATGGGTGCGCTGATCATGACGCATTCCGACGACAATGGCCTTGTGCTTCCTCCGCATCTCGCTCCTATTCAAGTGGTGATAGTGCCTATCTATAAAGATGCAGAAGGGCTTTCAAAAATTTCAGAGAGAGTTGACAGCATAGTCAAGAATTTGAGAGCCAAAGGAATCAGCGTGAAATATGATGATGCTGATAATAAGCGTCCCGGCTTTAAGTTTGCCGACTATGAGGTGAAGGGTGTCCCTGTGCGCCTCGCTATCGGTGCTCGCGATCTTGAAAACGGTACTGTTGAGGTGATGCGCCGCGATACTCTCGAAAAAGAAACATTGCCTCTCGATGGTATTGAAGAGACAGTAGAAAAGTTGCTTGAGGATATTCAGAAGAATCTTCTTGAGAAGGCTCGTAAATACCGTGAAGAAATGACTACTACTGCGGATACTTACGAAGAATTCAAAGAGAAGATTGAAAAAGGAGGATTCATTCTTGCCCACTGGGACGGTACTCCGGAGACTGAGGAGAAGATCAAGGAGGAGACAAAGGCCACAATCCGTTGCATCCCGTTTGAGGGAGACACTACTCCAGGAGTTTGCATGGTGACCGGAAAACCCTCTGCTCGCCGCGTGATCTTTGCACGATCTTATTAAGCGTTTTAATTGAGAATCAAGAATTAGAAAATTTCGGATTCGGGATATGAAGAATAAAGCCCTTATGATTGCCGCCTTGAGCGGAATTGCAGTCGCGTCTTCTGCGAGTGCTGCTCCTCTTGATGCTCAGGATTATTGCGACCTTAAGATTTGTCGTCCGGCAGGAATTGGCGAGATGCGCCCTCTTGCCGATGGCAAGACTTATAGCATGGTGAGCAAGGATGGCAGGAAAATCGACATATATAGTTATGAAACCGGCAAAAAGACAGGTACTCTTTTCGACCTTGATGCAGTCAAAGGTGAAATAAAGATAGATTCATTCGACGGTTATCAGGTTTCTGAGAATGGTAGGAAAATCCTTCTGTGGAATGACGTGAAGGGTATCTGGCGTTATAGTTTTACGGCTGAATACTATGTATACGACACGATGAGAGGCACTATGCAGAGGGTCTCTACAAAAGGGGCTCAGCGTGGCGCGACAATGTCGCACGATGGGCTGCGCATAGCATATGTCAGAGACAATAATGTATTCATATCCAATCTTGATTATAAGACCGACATTGCTGTCACTACTGATGGGGAAGTGAATAAAATCACCAATGGCGCCCCCGACTGGGTATATGAGGAGGAGTTCGGTGTGCAATGCACTCTGAGATGGAGTGGNGATGACCAGACTCTTGCTTTCGTNAAGTGGAACGAGACAGATGTCCCAGCCTATAGTTTTGATGATTATCGCTCTTTTTGCGATAAGGATCCGTTAGGAGATNCTTANCCCTCTTCNTTNACATATAAATATCCTCTTCCGNGATATCCNAATTCCCAAGTTTCAGTNNATGCTTACGACCTTAATTCTNGTNTCACAAAAGAGATGGATCTTCAGCTTGGGAAAGATGATTATGTGCCCGATATCCAGTTTGATGGAAAAGGGGAGAGGCTGATGGTGATGAAGCTCAACCGTGATCAGAATGATATCCGTATCTATAGTGTGAATCCTGCTTCCACCGTTGCCACACAGGTCTATGCAGAGCAAAGCAAGGCTTGGATTGACAATGATGTCTATAATATGGTGCATTATGGCGACGATTCATTTGTCATTGCATCTGACAGAAGCGGATGGACTCATCTTTACGAATATAGTTATAATGGCCGACAGATTCGCCAGATTACGAATGGAGACTTCAATGTGACTGCATATTATGGAAAGTCCGCTGCCGGAATCCATTTCATGCAGACCACAAAACTCGGTGCAGTCAATAGAAACGTGGCTTCTGTAGATGCAAAAGGGGTGTTGAAACTTCTCCATGATATGCCCGGATGGGAAAGTTGTGAGTTCAGCAAAGATTTCTCCTATTATGTTAGGAACTGGAGCGACCTTCAGACTCCTCCGCAATATACTGTTTGGAGCACTGCAGGCAAGAAGATTTCAGAACTTGAGATGAATGCTTCATATGCCGCGAAATATGCAGGCGCTCCAAAATTTGAACTGACCACTGTCAAAAATGATGAGGGTGCTGAAATGGATGCGATGATTATGAAACCGTCCGGTTTCAGCGAGTCAAAGAAGTATCCTTTGATGATGTATCAATATAATGGTCCCGGTTCGCAAGAAGTCACTAATAAATGGCATCTTGATGGATTGAATTTCATCGCGCAGTCCGGTTATGTAGTTGCTACCGTCGACGGACGTGGTACAGGCGGCAGGAGTGCTGCTTGGATGCAAAGCGTCTATATGCATCTTGGAAAATATGAGACTATCGACCAGATTGCAGGGGCGAATGCAATTGCAAGATTGCCATACGTCGATGCTTCCAAAATGTCGCTCTTTGGATGGAGTTATGGTGGCTACATGACTTTGATGGAAATGACCGCTGAGAATTCACCTTTCAAATGCGGAATTGCCATGGCGGCTGTGACCGACTGGCGATGGTATGATTCAATCTATACTGAACGCTTCATGCGGACGCCGGCACAGAATGAATCTGGCTACAAGGAGGCTTCTGCTATAGCCCGCACCCATAGACTTAAAGGAAGACTCCTAATCATGAGCGGCTCAAGTGATGACAATGTGCATTTCTACAATACTTTGAAATACACTTCAAAACTTAGCTATGAAGGACATCTCTTCGACATGATGGTATTTACTGGCATGGATCATTCATTGCGCACTTGCAATGCAAGGACTCAACTCTACAGAAGAGTTGTAGATTTCCTTGACACTAATTTGGGAAAATGATTGAGTAGCTTATTATTTTAAACTGAAGACTGACTAACTGAAGGAAGCATATGGAGAACTTAAGGAAAATCAATAGCATGCAACTCTATTATCTTTGGCGAAACCTTGCCATCTCCCTTTTGAGCATAGGGGTGTTGATGGGAGGCTCCCAGATGTTGCCACATTACATGTCTCCTGTCCTTTCTTTGTTGCTTTGTGCTATTCTCTACACTATGTTGTGGAACAANAGAGGACACGGAGAAAACGGATGTATGGTGATAGTGGAGACTACGCTTTATTGTCTGATATGCTATACGTTTGTCAGTGTGATTCTTGTAGTTATAGAGGTTCTTGATTTGTATCATTTCCCAAATGAGATAATATTTTTCAACAATCCCTATCTTCCTTCTTTGATTTTGCTTCCGTCATCACTTATTGTGACTTTGTTCGTTCTCTTTTTCAAGAATTCAATGCCTTCCTATCGGCAGTTTCGCAGTGAATATGGGAATATTAAGGAAAGAGGATATTTTGGATTCATCTCCAGTAAAGAGACAGATCTTCAGCTTAAGAATATCGCAGTAATCTTTGGCATATTGACTTGCATCGTCTGGTGGTACTATCTAAATGAATATGTCAATATCAACCGAAATGGCAGAGACTGGTATGTATTCTTATGGATTGTCATAATTGCAGTGCTTCTTGATGAAGTGTATTTCATGATAAGATACTATAATCTATATCTTGACCTCCTGGAGCATAATGAGATAATAACGCCTGAAGAATTGCGCGACATCACTGCTCGCACTTATCTCCGCTTTTATGTGGTATGTGGAGAATACGTCTATGTAGATCGCAATGCCACTGACAGGCTGAAAAAAGTCGATGGCGTGATNGATACTCCCTTCATCACAAAGCGCACNGTAAATGGNGTGCCTACCTCAGAAGTGAGGCAAATAGTAGAAAATATGACAGGGAAGAAAGGGGGAGAATTGCGTTTCTTCTATGGGCGTCCGCTTGAAGGAGTCGATAAGCATTCCCTTTTGAGATATTTCTACTTTCTGGATGGAGATATTTCAGACTATAAGGAGATGGGCTTGGATGGAGAGTGGATGCATTTTGACGAGATAAAGAGAATTTATAGTGAAGAGCCGTCAAAAATGTCGTATAATGGTCTTTATGACCTTTCGCGTATATCCACAATAATTCTGACAGAGCGAATTTTCGATGAAAATGGTATTAGAAAAAATCGAATCAAATCNTATAAAGGCACCTTTACATTGTCTGATGTCAGGAAGACAAAGATAGATCTTCAAGACGATAAATGGATAAAGATTTCACAATTCAACAGCGATACCAAATTTTTTAGACTTAAAAAATTATTAAGAGATCTTTCAGGAGAAGGCTCNCAACGTCAATACGAGAAAAAACGGTGATGAACATTTACAAGCNCCCGGAGGTTTTAGCCGTTGTTGGNCCCACTGCATGTGGAAAGACACGAAGGGCAGTGCAGATTGCCAATGCATTTGGTGGCGAAATAATCAGTGGAGATAGCCGTCAGATATATCGCGGAATGGATATCGGCACCGGCAAAGATCTGTGTGAATATGGCNATGTGAAATATCATTTGATCGATATTGCTCCTGCAGGTGAGAAATACAACCTTCATNGATATTTGCAAGATTTCAACAAGGCGGAGAAAGATATTTTGAGCCGTGGAAAATTGCCTGTGTTGTGTGGTGGNACGGGAATGTATGTAGAGGCGGCTCTCTCAGGTCTTATAATGCCGGAAGTGGGTAGAAATGAAAAGTTAAGGGAATCTCTTTCAGGCANNTCACTTGANGAACTTACAATGATTCTTAANGAATATAAGACTCTTCATAACACAACCGATGTTGACACNCGCGACCGTGCGTTGAGAGCCATCGAAATCCAACAATATTATGCAGACCATCCGGATGAGGCGGCAAATGCTGACAGGGCCACAGCNATGCCTAAGCAAAGTATCGTTATTGGTCTTGACATTCCCAGGGAGGAAAGACGAAAAAAAATCAGCAAGCGACTTGATGCTCGGCTTGAAGAGGGGATGATAGATGAAATCAAGAGTCTTATTGATAGTGGAATTAATCCGGAAGACCTTATATATTATGGTCTCGAATNTAAATATGTCACTCTTCATGTGATTGGAAAATTGTCTTTTGAAGAAATGAGAAGTCAACTGGAGATTGCAATCCATCAGTTTGCAAAGCGCCAGATGACTTGGTTTCGGGGGATGGAACGGCGCGGCATCCCGATCAATTGGCTCCCTTACGATCTCAATGACGATGTTTTTATAGAAGAAGTTGGAAAATTATTAAAATAATTACCATTTCGACTTAAAAATTACTTTTGATAGTTGTAAGAACGGAATAAAATTATTAAATTTGCGCATAAGTTATCCTCAGGNGGATAATGATATTGCTTTTTGTAAAACTACCATAAAAACTGACATGATACTTGCAAGTATATTTGACGCATCCCAATTTTTTCAATGGTTTGTGGAGAATGCCAACTATTTATTTGTGTTTCTCTTTATGACCATTGAGAGTTCGTTCATTCCATTTCCGAGTGAAGTGGTAGTGCCTCCTGCCGCTTATCTTGCATGCACAAATACCGGTGTGGGCAGCGATATGAATATCTTTATGGTTGTGATTTTCGCCACNTTGGGCGCNCTCTGTGGNGCTTTTATCAATTATTTCTTGTCTCTTTGGGTTGGNCGTCCAATTGTTTATGCATTTGCCGACAGTAAATTGGGGCACGCTTGCTTAATTGATAGGGCAAAAGTAGACAAGGCGGAAGCATATTTCGACAAGCATGGCGCNATCTCTACTTTTGTTGGCAGACTGATTCCTGCCATTCGTCAGCTTATTTCGATACCGGCTGGTCTTTCCAAGATGAACATTGGNGTTTTCNCTCTCTTTACNGCTCTTGGTNCATTGGTGTGGAACGCAATTCTTGCCGGTCTCGGTTATTGGCTTTCGNTGCATGTTTCGCCTGATGATTTGTTTGAAAAGGTAGAGCAATACAATAGTTATCTGACGTATGCAGGATATGCTCTGTTTGCAATATGCATTCTCTATATTCTCTATAACGCATTTAAGAAGAAAAACTACGATACAAAAAAATGANGATANCTCCCTCTTTGCTTGCCGCAGANTTTTTAAATCTCAGCAAGGAAATTGAAAAAATAAATGCTTCGGAAGCAGATTTCCTTCATCTTGATGTGATGGATGGTGTGTTTGTGCCAAACATATCTTTTGGTTTTCCAGTGCTGAAAGGGGTTGCNAAGGCATGCAAGAAACCTCTNGATGTGCATATGATGACTGTAGAGCCNGAGAAATGGATTTCCCATGTCAGAGACTTAGGGGCTGCTATAATGAATGTACATCAAGAAGCATCCCTTCATCTTTACAGTACAGTTCAACACATTCATCAGGCTGGAATGATGGCAGGCGTCACTCTTAATCCTGCTACTCCGGTTGAGATGCTTACAGATATAATCCAAGATCTTGACCTTGTTCTGATCATGTCGGTAGAACCCGGATTTGGTGGTCAACCATTTATCAAGCATACGTTAGAAAAGGTCAGGAAACTCAAGTTGCTTAGGGATGCTTCGGGATCCAAAGCCATGATTGAGGTGGATGGCGGTGTGAATGAAGAGACCGGGGCTTTGCTTTCCGAGGCAGGGGCTGACATTCTTGTGGCTGGAAGTTACGTTTTCGGAAATCCCGACATGAATNATGCCATCGCAAGACTCAAGAAACTATAAGAAATAACTAAAACAAACTAATACCGATATGAAAAAACTAACAAATATACTCCTTATAGTCTTGATGATGTGTGGCATTTCATCGTGCAAGAACGATTTGGANCCNATGGATNCCGGCAATCACCGAGGTAATGGCAAAAATGAAAAGCCAATGATAAAGACTGTCCGCATGTCATTCGGAGGCGACTACATCACCGAATCGGAGGAACCTCTGTCTCGCTCTGAGGGCCTAAATACGTATATCGGTATTAATGTCTTTAGAAAAGAACCTAATAAGGGAAATGACGCTTACGAAAACTTTGCATATGGATTGTTTTCNAAAAGTGATGNNCTCNCNGTGAATTTNGTNTCAGGNTNTACCTATAAATTCGAAGTATCCATTCTTTCAGAAAAAGAGGATGGCGATAAATTAGATCAATATTATGATTCAAAATATGGTTATTTAGAGCCTTTTAGAGTAAACATAGGTAGCAAACCAANTGATTCATATGTTGAAGGANNTGATATGTATCNNGTAAGCAAAGTTGACAAAGGTTTTCAATATTACTATGATTTTNNTAATNNTNNNAAGGATATNGAATANNTGTGTAATTTAAAGTATGGCACCGCTTATTGTAAGACAAATAAAAATCTTTCAGATGAAGGTCCTTATTATCCACATCCAAGGGTAAAAAGATATTACGGAGAAAAAGAATATGACTTTGATTATAGAGTTACTACAACAGAAGATAGCATTGAGAATCCCACGAAGCATCTGTGTCTTTGTCTACGGCTTATATTGGACCATGACGATTTTGCCGGAAATCTTAAAATAGAAGATATCTCTCCTAAAGATGGTTAACCTGATAAATCACAAATCACTCACACCATAGCATTTCCTAAAGACTTAATTTTCTCTGAAAGTTAGAAAAAATATGAAGAGGTATATTCATTATATAATCTATATAAAGCATATAAAGATGTTGAAAATTATTCTGA
>WFLX010006816.1_pt1 | contig 20966 bp, 22 predicted proteins | sample 4967041 | NCBI WGS metagenome assembly WFLX01 (sample SAMN12857096, study PRJNA449069) | gut metagenome | isolation source: stool from male and female vole | host: Microtus ochrogaster | place: USA:Florida | collected 2017
CCTTCGTCAAAATAGTTGATGATCTCTTTGAAGATATGATGCGAAATCTCACCTGTGCGGGAATCCACTATCATCAACCGACATTCGTCGCGGTTTTCTGAAGGATATTGTGCTATTTGTGAATCAGGAAGTTTAAATTTGAACTGAGAGAGTTTCATCTATGTATGTATTAAAAAATTATGAATTAATTGCTTTGATTTTATTTTTGAGTCCGGAGGGTTCAATTTCTCCGGATTCTATTTTTCTTAGATATTCTCCGGGTTCGGATGCCGGGCGCATGGCGGGTGAAGGTGTGTAATCTTCCGGGAATGTGAGTGGGCAGGAGTCAATCATATCTATCGCTTCATCCATGCTCATGCAATCAGAGATTCTTATTTTCCCAACTTCCGTGCGTCTGAGCGATATCAGATGCGCTCCGGAGTTGAGTGCTTGCCCCAAGTCGCGGGCTAAAGCCCGGATGTAGGTGCCTTTGCTGCAAACTACGCGAAGGGTCATGTCTCTGCCATCGAAATCGAGTAACTCAAATTCAGTTATCTCAAGCGGTTTGGCTTTCAATTCCACTTCATCCCCTTTACGTGCGTGAAGATAAGCACGTTTTCCGTCAATCTTTACCGCTGAGAAGACAGGAGGAACCTGCATTATTTTACCGGTGAATTGCGGGAGAGTATCGAGAATCAATTCCTTGGTCACATGGGAATAAGGATAAGTTGCGTCAATCTCTTTCTCGAGGTCGAAACTCGGCGTTGTGGCTCCGAGTCGCATAACGGCTATATATTCTTTCCGCCCCTCCTGAAGCATGTCGATTTTTCGAGTTGCTTTGCCGGTGCAGACGATGAGAACGCCTGTAGCGAGAGGGTCAAGCGTGCCGGCATGTCCAACCTTGAATTTCTTTATGCCGAGTCGGCGCTGAAGGGCTCCTCTGAGACGTTTTACAACATCGAAGGATGTCCACCCCAACGGCTTATCAATTCCTAATATTTCTCCGCTTATAAAGTCCATCGGTTATTGCNAGAGAAGGCATATAATGCCCATGATNACGCAATANATGGCAAACCATACGAGTTTACCCTTCTTGACAAGGCTAAGCATCCATTTGCAGGCTGCGCAACCAACTACGAAGGCTGTGATGAAGCCCACTGCAAGTGCCAATGCCGAGACATTTCCTTGCGCTGCAGCCGGCTCTGAAACCATATCCTTGATATCCAAAAGGGCTTCTCCCAAAATCGGAATAATAACCATAAGGAAGGAGAAAGAGGCTACTTTGTCACGTTTGTCGCCGAGCAAGATGCCCGTAGCGATTGTGGTGCCGCTTCGGCTAAGACCCGGAAGAACCGCTACGGCTTGAGCGCAGCCAATGATGAACGCATCAAGCCAGGAGATGTCTCTGCCGCGATTAGCAGGAATCATCTTTCCTGAAGCCAGACGATCGGAATAGTGGGCGAAAGTCAGCAAAAGGGCTGTGATTATCAGGCAAGTCCCGACGACAGTCAATCCATCGCCGAAGAATTGCTCTACATAGTCTTTGAAAAATACCCCTACTATACCCACGGGGATGCAGGAAACGAGTATCTTACAGACGTAATAGAATTCTGAATCGCGTTTGAAAGTGAAGAAACTCTTGCATAATGAAGAGAACATCGGCCAAAGAATGACTATAGTGGAGCAGACTGTGGCTGCATGAACCATAATGTCAAATTGCAAGATATCATCTTGGGGAATTTCAATGCCCAAAATTGTGCGGAAAATCTCAAGGTGTCCGCTTGATGAGATAGGGAGATATTCGGCAAGGCCTTGCACAAGACCGAGTATAAGCGCGTCAAGCCAATCCATAGTGGGANGATTATAAAAAGTTAGTTATAAAATAGTTATTTCCTATGACGTGGAGTGAATATTATGGCGAATGCCATGCAGAGGAAGCCTATGAAAGTTATGGCTGGTCCGAGTACGATTCTACGGAAGGAGAATATGTCGGGGTTGAAGCCGGTTTCGATTGAACTTCCGCTGCCGCTCATCAATATGAATCCGAGGATTATCAGCAGTAGGCAACCGCCCATCATCAGGAGATTTATTTTGGGAAAGATAACATTTGGATTAGATGCTCCTGTGGCTTCGGGAGCGGATGTGTTAGATTGAGTTTCGGAAAGATTTTTTTCTTTCATAATGAATTTTCTGTTTGAATTTTGGAGAGAATCATGATTGAATCAACCTGCCAAGATTAATTGGTGATAGTCTTTGCGTAGATAACGCGAAGTGGCAATTAAAGCCGATATGGAGCAGATTAATCCGCCGAGAATTATCAGAATTAAGGCTGTGATTCCGAGTATTTCGGGTGTGATATATGTTTGGATCTCATTATATCCCATTTCGGGAGCGCCCCAGAAGGCTGCCGCCAGAAGAATCGAAGCCAAGACTCCGGAGAAGAGTCCGGCATACAGATTCCTTATCACTATCGGTCGGCGGATAAAACCGTTGGTGGCTCCGACGAGTTGCATGGTGTGAATCAGGAATCGGCGTGAGTGAATGGTGAGATGCACTGTGTTGTTAATAAGAACGAATGATATTATCAACATCACCAGTGCGATGCTTCCGAGAATGATAGTGAGTCTGGCGATGTTGGTGTTCATCGAACTGACAATTTCACTATCGGGAGTGGCAACGCTTTCAATTCCTTTGATTGCCAATAAAGTCTTTTGGATTTTGAGGATTGAATCTTTTCGGGAATATGCTTCGGGGATTGTGAAAGATATTTCCGGGGAGAGGGGGTTGACGCCGAAGAGGGATTCAAGATCCTCGCCCGTATCTTTCTTCCAAATCTCCATTGCGTGTTTCTTGCTTATGAGCTCTATGTTGCGGCAAAATGGCATCTTTTTCATTTGAGATGCAATCGCTGCAGCGTTGGAGTCGCTGATGCTGTCTGCCATTATGACGCTGATTTCAAAGCTCTCTTTTATCCTGCGAGTCTCTTGTTTTGCTGAGAAGGCGGTAAGAAGAATCAGCCCGACAATAAGGAGCACCATTGTTACGGTAACGATGGTTGTGGCGTGGGCTGCCCAAAATGAAATTTTTGCTTCTCTTTTCTTATTTTCGCGCATATCCTACAAAGATAATACTTGAAAACGCCGATGTCAATATTTTCGGAGATTTTTTGTAATTTTGCATATAAATTTGTAGGATTTATATTTTTTTATGACACCTGAATATTTCCAACCGAAAGCATCTTTTTTCACTTTAGGGTGTAAATTGAATTTTGCGGAGACTTCCACGATAGGGAAGTTGCTGGAGGAGCGTGGCATAAGGCGTGCGTTGCCTAATGAAACTCCGGATATTTGTGTGATAAATACCTGTTCTGTCACCGAGACTGCTGATAAGAAGGGGAGGTCGCTGATAAGGCGTCTTTCGCGGAAATGGCCTGAAGCTACTCTGATTGTTACGGGATGTTATGCTCAATTGAAGCCGGAAGAGGTGTCAGAGATTGAAGGAGTTGATATCGTATTGGGTTCGAATGAGAAATTGCGTATAGCAGAATACCTTGACAAATGGGCAAATGAACGCAAGCCTTTGATAGAATCTACACCATCTTTGGAAATAAAAACGTTTCTACCTTCTTGCGAAAAGGGAGACAGAACCCGATATTGGCTGAAAGTGCAGGATGGGTGCGATTATTTCTGCACTTATTGCACTATCCCTTTTGCCAGAGGGAGATCGCGTTCGGGTAGGATTGAAGATTTGGTGAATCAGGCTGAAGAAGTGGCACGCCAAGGAGGAAAGGAGATTGTGTTAACAGGCGTGAATATAGGGGAATTCGGCAAAGATACCGGCGAGAATTTTTTTGAGTTGCTTAAAGCGCTCGATGACGTAGAAGGGATAGAGCGTTATCGAATATCAAGTATTGAACCGAATCTGATTACGGAAGAAATTATCAGATGGATTGCGGAAGAATCGAGAACGTTCATGCCACATTTCCATATACCTCTTCAATCAGGCTCTGATAAGGTGTTGAAATTGATGAATCGTCGTTATGATACCTCGCTCTTTGAGCAGCGTATAGAATATATAAAACGATTGATTCCTGATGCCTTTATCGGGGTTGATGTTATAGCCGGAGCAAGGGGTGAAACCGAAGAAGAGTGGAAAAAGACATTGGATTTTATTGAAAGCCTGGATATTACGCGCCTGCATGTTTTCCCGTATTCGGAGCGACCGGGTACAAAGGCTTTATTGCTCAATGCCGCAAGGGTGGAGCAGGGAGAGCGGCACAAGAGAGGGCATGCTTTGCAGGGGATTTCAGACCGGAAAATGCAAAAGTTTATGGAGAAGTTAAGGGGGAAGGTGAGACCTGTATTGTGGGAGCATGTTCTTCATGGTGATGAAGCAGACGAGGAAAAATTGATGACAGGATTGACGGATAATTATATTCGTGTGGTGGCGCCTGCAAGAGTTGAATTGCTTAATGAAATTACGCCGGTGGTATTGAAAGAGATAGATAATTCAAGACCGGAGACTATGATAGGAGAAATAATAGAGAGCAAAGATAAGTGAATACTGCGCAATTGATTTGAATATGAAGAGTTTGGCGATTATCATATTGAACTGGAACGGGTTGAAATTGCTTAAGGAATTTCTGCCGGCAGCCGTAAGAGATTGCATCAGTGAGGATACGGATTTGTTTGTGGCTGACAATGGTTCGGAGGATGGTTCAGTAGAATTTATTAAGCATAATTTTCCGGAGGTAAAGATTATCCGTTTTGACAAGAATTATGGTTTTGCGGAAGGGTACAACAAAGCGATAGCGGTAACGGATTATCCTTTCACTATCCTTTTGAATAGCGACGTAGAAACAACACCCGGTTTTTGGAAGCCGATGCTGAAATATATGAAGGAGCATAATGATGTCGGGGCAGCGCAACCGAAATTATTGTCATATAGGAATAAAGAATATTTTGAATATGCCGGAGGAGCGGGTGGATTTCTGGATAATTTAGGTTATCCTTATTGCCGGGGCAGGATAATGGATGTTTGTGAGCGGGATGAAGGGCAGTTTGACGATGGTCCGTCAGAAATCACTTGGGCTACGGGAGCCTGCATAATGGTAAGAACCGAATTATATTTGAGAATAGGAGGATTNGACAAGCNNTTCTNTGCCCACNTGGAGNAGATCGATCTTTGCTGCAGGANGAAGTCGGCNGGTTATAANATTNTAGCGTTGCCGGATTCAGTTGTGTATCATTTGGGTGGCGCTTCTTTGNCGAAAGATAATCCAAAGAAAACTTTTTTGAATTTTAGGAATAATCTGCTTCTACTGTACAAGAATCTTCCAGCCAAGAGAGGGAGAAAGATATTGTTTATAAGAAGAATGGCTGATACGTTGGCATTTGTGATGTTTCTTTTGAAAGGGCAAACGGGGGATGCGAAGGCGATATTGAAAGCTCATTCCGAATTTAAGAAGATGAGGAAATTATATTATCCCGCAGCGGAAGGAATAAAGTCGCCTCTTGAACCAAACAGCATAATCCTGGATTATTATTTAAGAGGGAAAAAGAGATTTAATGATTTAAAAAAATGATTATGGAAAACGATAAAAATATGGCACAAAGACCTTTGATTTTAGTGAGCAATGATGATGGATATAAAGCAAGAGGTGTGCATTATCTAACCAAATGCTTATCGGAATTTGCTGATGTAGTAGCTGTTTGTCCGGAGACTCCTCAATCCGGTAAGTCAATGGCGTTGACGGTGAGCGATCCATTAAGGATAAGCGAATTGAAGGATTATAAGGAATCTGAGCCGAGAGTGGAGTGGTATTCAGTAAACGGAACTCCCGTGGATTGTATCAAAGTGGCTATGCACACTGTTTTAAAAGAGAGAAGACCGGCGATGGTCTGCACCGGTATCAATCATGGGTCGAATGCTGCCATAAATGTGCTTTACTCAGGCACAATGGGGGCTGCTTTCGAAGGGTGCGCATTCGGATTGCCTTCTATCGGCTTTTCACTGTGTGATCATTCACCGATGGCTGATTTTGAACCGATGATGCCATACGTAAAAGAGTTGGTGAAAAAAGTATTAGAGGTGGGATTGCCTGATGATGAGTGTTTGAATGTGAATGCTCCCAATATTTCTGAATTGAAGGGAATGAAATACACTCGGGCATGTCGCGGACATTGGAGTGATGAGTATAAGGAATATAAGGATCCTTTTGGACGCAGTTTTTATTGGCTTGCAGGTGATTTTATCAATGATGAGCCCGAGAATCCGGATACCGATCAAGCGCTGCTTGATGCAGGCTATATCAGTGTAGTGCCATGCTCTTTAAGGTGTTAAGTATTTAGTTTCGCAAATCCGGTGCGTATCTTTACACCCAAAGCATAGNATGAGGATTTGAGNATATAAGAAANATTTATTATCTTCNCAAATGAAACCCGTTTTNTTTCCTCGNAATTTTAATTTAAAATAACAATTANATCATGTCTAATCAAGAAAATAAAAANCAANTTCAGANTCAACTCCGTCCGGAAATCGCTGACGGCAAGTATAGCAACCTCGCAATGATCGGTCATGGACCTAACGAATTTATTATCGATTTCATTTTCGCTGCGCCCGGTATGCCGCAAGCTCCCGTTGTCAGCAGAATGATTATGAGTCCTGAGAATGCAAAGCAATTGATGTTCGCGCTCACCGATAATGTAAAGAAATATGAGGCTCAATTCGGTGAAATCAAGCCGCGCAATGCCAAGAACGGCGCGATTACAAACAATTAAGAATTAGGCTCGCCGCTTCGCTAAGCGAGCACGCCCCAAACACACGCGCAAAAACTTAAAGGGCGTGGAATGCCACACGCCTGATATTTCTAATTCCACATTCAATAAGATGGATCATACTTTATATATNTANNATACATTAAGCAGAACAAAACANCCGTTTCAACCCCTGCANGAGGGGAGAGTGGGAATGTATGTATGTGGTCCGACAGTTTATGGCGATGCGCATCTCGGTCATGCGCGCCCTGCCATTACTTTCGATATCCTGTATCGTTATCTGCAGCATTTGGGCTATAAGGTTAGATATGTAAGAAATATCACAGACGTTGGTCATTTGGAGCATGACGCGGATGAGGGTGAGGATAAAATCGCTAAAAAAGCCCGTTTGGAGCAGTTGGAGCCGATGGAGGTTGTGCAGTTCTATCTCAATCGCTATCATCATGACATGGAGGCGCTGAATGTGTTGCCGCCAAGCATTGAGCCGCATGCCTCCGGACATATCATAGAGCAAATCGAATATATCAAGAAAATTCTTGATGCGGGATATGCTTACGAAAGTGAAGGTTCGGTATATTTTGATGTTGAGAAATATAATAAAGACCATAATTACGGTAAGTTGTCCGGCAGAAATATAGAGGATTTATACTCTACAACCCGTAATCTTGACGGACAAAGCGAAAAGCGCAATCCTTTGGACTTCGCTTTATGGAAGAAAGCTTCACCGGAGCATATCATGCATTGGCCGTCGCCTTGGAGCGAGGGATTTCCGGGATGGCACCTGGAATGCTCCACTATGGGTACGAAATACCTGGGTGAGCGTTTTGACATTCATGGAGGGGGCATGGATCTGATGTTTCCGCATCATGAGTGTGAAATAGCGCAAAGTGTTGCCGCGCAGGGTCATGAGGCTGTGAATTATTGGATGCACAATAATATGATTACCATTGAGGGTAAGAAAATGGGTAAGTCTTACGGAAATTTCATCACTTTAGGTGAATTTTTCGCAGGCACGCATCCGAAACTGGAACAGGCTTATTCACCGATGGTGATTAGATTTTTTATTTTGCAGGCTCAATATCGTTCCACTATGGATTTTTCAAATGCGGCTCTTCAGGCTGCTGAGAAGGCTTTGGATAAGATGAATGATATTTACAATCGTTTGCAAAATTTGAAGCCGGCGGATAAATCGAGCGTCGAATTGCCTGATTTTGAAACTCAGGCATACGAGGCTATGGATGACGATTTAAACACTCCGATGGTGATAGCCACTCTATTTGAAGCNGGGAAGTATATCAACCAGNCGTCCGATGGATNGATTCAATTGAGCGGAGAGGATATNGCCAAATNAAAGAAACTGTTTAAAGTATTTTTNATTGATATAATGGGGANGAGGGTAGGCAGTGAAGGTCAATCTTCAAAAGGTCATGAGGCTTTTGAAGGTGCAGTTGACCTGCTTATGGATATCCGTAAAAATGCGAAAGCAAATAAGGATTGGGCAACTTCCGATTTAATACGTAATAAATTGGCTGAACTCGGTTTTGATGTTAAAGACACAAAGACCGGAGTGGAATGGAAACTTAAAGATTGATTAAAAAAGAATGGGATATGGAAATATCTGAAGGAGTTGCCAAACTGACTTATTCCGAGGCAATCAATGAGTTGGAGAGAATTGTCAATGCAATGCAAACGCCGGATTGTGATATCGACAAATTGGCGGATTACACCAACCGGGCATTACAATTAATGCAACATTGCCGCGCGAAATTGACAGATACGGAAGAAAAAATTAATTCAGCATTATCTCAAATTTCTTCCACGCTTTGAGTTGTGGAAATGATATTGCCGTCAGGAAGAGTAGTGGTCAGAGTTACACCTTTGACCACTTCTTTTATTGACCTGATTGCTTTGCCGTTGATGCGTGTTATTGAATATCCGCGCTTGAGCGTTGCTTCAGGGCTCAGCAACCGAAGCATATTGGCAGTATTGTCAAGATTAACTTTGGCTATATTGAGTCTTTGCTGAGAAGCCTGAACAAGATAAACAAAAAGATAGTCAAGTTTAGAACGGTTACGTTCTATTTGCTGTGTGGATGAATTTGAAATTTTAAGTCCTAATTCATTTATCCTTTTTGTGGCACGAGAGGTTGCTGCAGTAGAGATTTGAGAGAGGAGAGAATTGAAGCGGTCGATTTTTCGATGATTATTATCAATATGTCTTTTTGCCAATAGTGGGAGAATTGAATCTATATTGCTGAGATGTTCTTTTTCTGTAGCAATAACTTGATACGTGCGTTCTACGATGAAGCGCACCATTTCATCTGCTTTATTCCGGGCTTCGGATATTTTATCAATAAGGAATGNTGCTANGGNGGNTGGGGTTTTGCAANGANTGTGAGNAATGTAGTCTAANACTGTGTTANCTNTCTCGTGTCCGATTCCGACAATGACAGGCAGCGGGAAGCGAGCAATTCTTTCTGCCAATTCATAATTGTCAAACGAATTCAAATCGTTTGTGGCTCCGCCTCCTCTAATTACCACCACACAATCCCAAAAATCTATTGTTTCCTCAATGCGTTCAAGGGCTTCTATAACCGTAGGCACTGTTTTTTCTCCCTGCATCACGGCTTCATATAGTAGCGTGTAGAATTTGAATGGAGAGGATTCCAATTGGCGCATGAAGTCGCCATAACCGGCTGCTCCTGGTGCGGAAATAATTGCAATTTTTTGTGGAGCAATCGGAAGTTGAGTTTGCTTGTTGAGGTCATAGAGACCCTCTTTTTGAAGTTTGGCAAGTATTTCGCGGCGTATACGCTCCATGTCTCCGAGTGTATATGTCGGATCAATGTCCCTGACATTGGCTGACATACCGTAAAGGGGGTGCATGTTGGCAGACAGGCAAAGACTCACTTTCATGCCGGTTGCGAGTTCCTGACCGGTGGTTTGAAGAAATTTGTGACGAATGGAGCGCAGGTCGTTTTGCCAGATTGTGGCACGCAGACTTGCCATGGAACGTCCGTAAGCATCTTTTTCAATGAGCGTGCAATACCCATGTCCGTTTCCTCGCACGCTAAAGTCGGTTATTTCTGCTATAACCCATACGTTGGTGAGTCCGTCGCGACCATTAATCATATAGGCTATTCGCTGTGCGAAAGCCGTTAGCGACAGACGCTCGGGGAGAGCGGAATCGTATTGCAACGAATTTGGCATGATATTACTTGGAAAGGGTTCCGAGTTCGGAAAGTCCACCTGTAACGGGATTAAAGATAGCGTAAGAAGGAGACTTCTTATCTGTAAAAACTGTGGGGTTCAACCCAAAGACAATGCCCATTTGTCCGAACTCCAGTTCCTTATTATAGTAAGTCTGATTATCGTGAGAAAGTTTAATTTGGGCAGTGCCGGGAATAGCATATCTCACAGCATCCTTGGGTAATTCTTTCTCATTTCCGTTGACATCCACCGGCAGGGAGCCTTGTGACGTAACATTCACGAGCAAAGTGAATGGTGAGCCGGCATAATCATTGGCGGCGCAAAATCCTTTGAAGTCTGAGAATCTGAAAAGAATTTCGTTGGCATCCTCTTGAGGAATATAAGTGAATGTGCGTTGGTATGACTCTTTATAGGAGAATCCTGTGAACGCCATTGTCATTGCATTTTCCTGCTCATCAAGAGAATTGAGCATTAATTCAAGTTGCTTGCCATCGGTTGGCATAGTTTCGGCTTTGCCGCGAGTCAGTGCCAATCTTGAATCACGCACGTCAAGAATGTTTGAAGCGAGCATTTCCGCCTGTTTTGCAGAAGATTGAGAAGCGATAAAATCTTGGTCAACAAATTCAAGATATTCTTTCCCCGATGGGATTTTTACTTTAGCCGGAGTAGGAGCGGTAGTGGATACGGCAGGGGGAGATACTTCTCGATTGATAGAGAGGATCATTCCGTTTTCATCTACAGAGATGAAAGTAGGGCTTCCCGGCTTTAATTGCATCAGATNTTTTGTCTCGNAANCCNNTGTGNCGTANTGGCGCACTGNCACNTNGGTGATTTGCCAGGNNTCGTAATCTTCGGTGGTTATTTTATCATTTCCAAGATATTNTTTTGCATNTTTCGNNTATGGACCTGCTTTATATACGGTTCGCTCAGCCGAAACAGTTATTTCGAGGGCGGTCACGGGTAAAGTATANATCAGTCCATACTCATTCGCTTTTTCAGCTTTCAAGACTTTTGTTTGTTGAGNNAATACTGNNNGNGTGNAANGGAGANAAATTGAAAGGATGAATAATTTTTTCATCTTTTAATAGATAACGGTGTTAAAAGATAGTATATAGTATTTAATTTATTGAATACCGGATTATTAATAGATTGAGCGCGGCAGAGGAGCTCTATCCAGAACCATTTTGACGGCTTGTCCGATATTATCAGCGATGTCGGAAGCAGTCATACCTACCTCCCCGAATCTCTTTTCGGCAATATCCCCTGCTAATCCATGGAGATATACACCGATAGTTGCGGCATGTTCCGGTTTGTAACCTTGGGCGAGGAAAGCGGCAATTACTCCAGTCAATACATCGCCTGAGCCNGCGGTTGCCATTCCCGGATTTCCTGTGGAATTGAAATATACTCTGCCGGTCGGGCGCACGGTGATGGTGTAATGCCCTTTCAACACTATTATGATACCGTAATATTTAGCCATCTCAATGGCTTTGTGGAGTCTTTCCTCGGAAGTTTTGTGTTCTCCAAACAAACGGTCAAATTCTCCGATATGAGGAGTTATAATTGTATTTGCCGGAAGGAGAGAGAGCAAAGTCGGTTGACGTGAGATGCAGTTAAGGGCATCTGCATCAAGGAGTAAGGGATATTGACAAGTTTTCAGTAGGTTTTCAAGAGCGTTAATAGTTGGTTGGTGAGTACCGATTCCGGGCCCTACCGCTATAGCCTGATGAGGGTGATGCGGAGTCATGTCGGATATATAATATTCATTCTTATCCGGTTCGAAAATAGTTTCCGGAGAGGCAGTCTGCAAAATTTGCATTCCGCAGCGAGCCGAGTGGATTGTAGCCAATCCGGCACCGGATCTCATTGTGGAGCGTGCGCAGAGCACTGCCGCGCCCATCATACCCGCTGAACCTGCAAAGATTAGTGCCGAGCCGTAATCGCGTTTCCCGGTGAAAGGTCGGCGAGGACGCAGAAGCGGGCGAATGTTGCGGGCTTCCACAAGCATGTANTCTGNCGGAAGAGATTTGATCTTTTCTGTATCCAGATCAATGTTCAGCAGTTTCCATTCCCCGATGATGTCAGCATTCTCTTCAAAGAAGAAAGATATGCGTGGAATCTGAAAAGCCAAGGTTAAATTAGCGTGGATGATATCTCTGCTCAATACATCTATATTGCTTTCTCCAAATAGCCCGGAAGGGATGTCGAGAGAGATCACAAACGCGCCTGATTCATTTATATAGCGGGCAAGATAGGAGAAACCTCCTTGAAGCGGGCTGTTAAGACCGGAACCGAATAGTCCGTCAATAACAACATCATTCTCACTTAAATACGGAGGTATGAATTCTTGAGATACCTCTGTGAAATTAATACCGTCAATTGTGATTAGTCCCTTGCGTTCTTCATCGCAATCATGAGATAATTTCCCTTTTACGTTGAATAGATAAATTTCCAGATTTGTATATCCCCGTTCATTCAGAAGGCGTGCCACTGCAAGTGCGTCACCGCCATTATTCCCCGGACCTGCAAAAATCAGTATTCTTTGACCGGGCAAAAAGCGGGACATTATTTCATAACATGCAGCGTTGGCTGCACGTTCCATTAATTCAAGGGAATCTATATTTTGGGCTTCGCATGTGGCGTTATCTATTTCGTGAAGCACTTCTGAAGAAAATAGTTTCATTTTCCAAGGGATATATGGGTTCGACAGTGAGAAAATAGCCTGGATTTCAGGTTGTCAGAAAAGGTATCGGAAACTGTCTGTAATAAATTGTCAGCTACCTTTTAAGAGATAATACAAAATTAATTCAGAACTATGAAATTTCCAAATCGGTTTCTACTATTTCTTCTATTGAAGAGGAATCGTCTTGATTGATCGAATCATTCATTTCCTCGCGTCGTAAAGAAGATGTGATTTTGCCATCTTCCATAGTTATCACTCTATCGGCGATTGATGCCAATGAGGGATCATGGGTTACAATAAGGAAAGTATAACCGTCGTTTTTGCATAAATTGATTATGATATTCTGAATTTCCTCGCGATTATGTGAGTCAAGACTCCCTGTGGGTTCGTCGGCAAAAATTATGCGTGGATTATTGATAAGTGCCCTTGCTATTGCCGTGCGTTGTTTCTCACCGCCGGATAATTCTGAAGGCAGGTGATTCAGTCGCTCTTGAAGTCCGAGTGATGAGAGCAATCTGTCAGCTTCATTATAGGCATCCTTTCTTTTTATTCCCATTATCAATGCGGGTAGAGCAACATTTTCACGAGTCGTAAATTCGGGCAGCAATTCATGAAATTGAAAAACGAAACCGATGTTTTTATTGCGAAATTCCGCCAACTTTGTATCGGAAAGAGAGGTTAACGCCATATTGTCGTATAAAACGTCTCCGGACGTCGGGAGATCTAAAGAACCGGCAATCTGCAATAACGTGGTTTTGCCTGCGCCCGACGGACCGACAATAGCCGTAATTTCCCCTTTCTCGATAGTTAGATTAATATTTTTCAGCACTTCGAGAGAGCCGTAAGATTTATTTATATTTTTGAGTTCGATCATATTTAGGAAGTGTGGGTAAGTTTTCTTATCACCTCAGATGCAAGCATAATTCCGAAAATAGCCGGAATCGTGGCAATAGTGCCGAAAGAGGATAATTTGTTCTCTTGATTCAAATTGATTAATGATGATTTTTTTGGTGCTTCGCGACTGCAGACCACTTTCAGAGGAATTTTTAAGCCACGCTTTTTTAACCTTTGACGCACTGCTCGCGCGAGTCCATCTTCAGAAGTATTCCAAATATCAGTGATGCAGACTTTTGCAGGGTCTGTTCTTCCACCAGCCCCCATCGAGGATATAATCGGTATCTTTCTATTATGACACTCCGAGATTAACGCAACTTTTGGGGCTACAGTGTCGATAGCATCAATGACATAATCATAACCTTCATCAAGAATTGCACTCACATTATCGGGGGTGAGGTATAATTCCCTCGGGACAACGATAATATCAGGGGAGATATCACGGAAACGATTGGCAAAGAGTTCAACTTTTGATTTCCCTATTGTGGAATGAAGTGCAATTAACTGGCGGTTGATGTTGGTGACATCAACATTATCGGAATCCAAGAGGGTCAATTTGCCGACGCCGGTTCGTGCCAACATTTCAGCTGCATAACCGCCTACTCCTCCGACTCCGACTACAAGCACACGCGCTTGAGAAAGGCGCTGCTTCGCGTCTTCCCCAAGGAGTAATTCAGTTCTATCTTGCCAATGACCGTTCAATACAGACTTTTGGGCTGAATCCATGAACCTTCAAAACCGGTCTCTTCAAGAGCTTTAATTACTTGAGCGGCATGATCTGAATCTTCCGGAATACCGTGCACTTTCAGCACACGATTTTCATTTTCCAAATCCAAATCCCATTGGGCATTCGGAAAGGCTTTATTGGCACGGTCGAGAATCAAAGCCTTGTCGGCGGCGCATTGAGCATTAGTTTTAAACAACATGGTGATATATATTCTTTATAATCAAATGTGAATCTTCCAAGATTGAGGGAAAAGATTGTTGGCGCGGTTACCGATATTTTTCATTATTCCCAAAGGATAACCTTCATAATTGATAACGATATATCCCTTTGAAATGTTTGGAGGTAGCGCGAAGGATTCCCGCCTTAAAAAGCGGAGTGCATCATCTAAACCAACTTCCACTATTGGGAAAGAATTGGGATTAAATCGGTCAGACAGCACCATCCTTGAATCGGGAATTATATCTTTCCCCTTCAGTGTTCCTGCCGGAGTGCCGGAAGAGGTAATATGAACCCCCGTATTTCCTAACATCTGTTTGAGGGCGTTGACTTCCTGCGTAACAGCATAAATGTTGTCATCAATCATTTCAAAAATCAAATCATCGGAATCATTGAAGCGGAGTTTTAAGTCTGCAATATTTCCGGCAGTCAATGTCGGGGACTTTTGATTTTTTTTATTTTGAAAATCTCTATTTTTCTTATTAAACGAATTTAATTTAGAGTTTGAATAAGATTCAGATTCTTCACTTTGAGCAGTTTTACATTCAGCCGGCTTTTGAAAAACCGAGACATACAGCCCCTCCCCGTCAGGAGTGAGATGTGGCATAAATCGGAGTGCTTCAACATCTTCATAAAGAGCCCCTCCAACCCTTTCAATCCCCTTTAAATCAAGATTTTTAATTTTTATAGGTTCCAACCCGAGAATATCTCTTATAAATCTTGAATTATCCTCATTTTCCGATATGTTAAATGTGCAGGTGGAGAATATAAGATACCCGCCGGGTTTGAGAGTTTTCACTATATCACTCAAAATTTCTTTTTGCAATGAAGCGCAGTTCTCAATTAGTTGCGGACTCCATTGGCGCCTTGCATCATCATCTTTTCTCATCATTCCCTCGCCCGAACATGGGGCATCCACGGCAATGATGTCAAAAATATCGTTCAAATTAGCAAAAGACGCAGAATTATCTCCGGTGGTGATAATATTTGAGAATCCCCATTTTTGAAGATTTTCCCGCAAGATTCTCCCACGTGCCGGCACAAACTCATTTGCAACTAAAATATCGTTATCCTTCAATGCGTTAATGATGCCAGTGGTCTTTCCTCCGGGTGCAGCACAGAAATCAAGCACATTTACGGAATCTGAATTTATGGAGTTTCGCAATACGCAAGTGATCTGCTCATATATCATGGAAGATGGATCCTGTACGTAGAAAACTCCGGCGTGGAGCAACGGATTGAGGGTAAACACCGGTCGCTCGGGCAGTAGAAATCCCGAATCACACCAATCCACGGGTGTTGCGTAGAGGTATACACTTTTCGCCAGTTCATTAATGTCGCGAAGGCGATTTTTCCTTTTGTTGAATCTGATGCCTATTCCGGGAGGAGTGGACAATGAATTTATTAATAATTCAGCATCAACTCCGGGAAGTTTTTTCAATGAATCTTTAAATGTATCCTTTAATTCTGTATCCATAAAACTGACAGGCTCAAAATTCAACTACTTGCAAAAATACAAATTTTTAGTGCTGAAATAGAATAAAATGAATATAAATTTGTATTTTTGCACTATATGAGTCAAGAATTATCAAAATTAGTTCGGCAAGAAGATAAAATATCAATAGTTTCCGAGAAAAAGCCGACGACTCAAATTAATATTGACAGCCATTCCCAGCCTACATTATATCTGATTCCCACAGGGATGTCGGACGCTCCGTTGCATAATGTCATCCCTGATTATAATATTGCGATAATAAAAGAGATAAGACACTTTATTGTAGAGAATGTCAGGTCAGCGCGTCGTTTTATCAAACGCTGTGATCCCGGGGCGGATATATCCGGCTTTACGTTTTATGAATTGAATCGCCACACTGAAATCAGCGAAGTCAATTCATTTCTCAATCCGTTGCGTAGCGGTTTTTCGATGGGTATAATGTCAGATGCCGGGTGTCCGGCAGTTGCTGACCCCGGAGCATTACCTGTAGCGATAGCTCAGAGGGAAGGATTCAAAGTTACTCCATTGGTGGGTCCGTCGAGCATACTGATGTCATTGATGGCATCCGGTTTCAATGGTCAGGGATTTACTTTTCATGGATATTTACCCATTGAAGAGGACAAAAAAGCAGAGATGCTCCGAAGAATTGAAAAAGAGTCAAAACGATATAATATGACTCAGATATTTATTGAGACTCCCTATCGCAATAATAAGATGTTGAGATTCCTTTGCAATAATCTGGACGGCACCACAAAGATATGTGTGGCATGTGATATCTCATCTCTTGAAAATGAAACTATCATAACCCGCACCTCTTCCGAATGGAGAAAGATTCTTGCCGACGAAAGGCAAAGTATTGACCTGGATAAACGTCCGGCAATATTCCTTCTTTATGCCGGAGTTCAGGAGAGTGTGCAGCAATTAAAAAATAAAAAGAGTAGAAAATAACGCAATATAACATGGCAGTGCATAGACCGAAAATAAAATTCACCGGACAAATGGAGATCCCTTTTGAGGAATTTTCAGAGGCTGCTATGTTTCCAACGCCCCGCTACTCAAAAAGGGAATCGGCAGATTCACAGGAATTGACCGACAATCCCGCATCTCGTGTAATCACCTACTTGGCGATGGGGAGCGGTTCGAGCGGAAACTGTTGCTATATCGGCACCCGTCAAGGGGGGATACTTGTAGATGCCGGTGTGAAAGATGATTTTGTCGAAGAATCGCTTCGTGTAAATGCAGTGAGAATGGATATGGTGAAAGGGATTCTATTGACTCACGACCATTCCGACCATGTGAAATACGCCTATTCTATTCTACGCAAGCATAAACATATAAGACTTTTTTGCACTAATCGTGTCCTTAACGGTCTCCTGAGGCGCCATGGCATCTCCAAAAGAATTAAGGATTATCATATACCGATTTTCAAAGAGATACCATTTAAAATTTCAAATTTTGAAATCACCGCTTTTGACGTCCCTCATGATGGCACAGACAATATGGGCTTCTCCATACATTACGATAATCGGAATTTTGTGATTGCCACTGATTTGGGGGCAGTAACCGAACGCGCAAGATTCTATATGAGTCAGGCGAATTATCTGATGATTGAAGCCAATTATGACTTGCAGATGCTCACTTACGGGCCCTATCCGGAATATTTGAAAGCGCGGATACGCACCGACCACGGGCATCTGGACAATTCCGATACAGCTGAATTTTTAAAAGATATTTGGAATCCGGCGTTGAAATATATATTTCTTTGCCATTTAAGCAAGGATAACAATACACCATCAAAGGCTCTGAAAGCTGTGCGTGAAGCCTTGGAAACCCGGGGGATTAAGACGGGAGNNGGGAACGAGNCGANATTTGACCNTCAGGCTGACGTNCAGGTTATGGCACTTCCGCGNTTTGAAGCCACAAGGNGGTTTGTGTTCCACCCTTAGATATTNTCNTGAAAANATTAAAGGAAGTGTTATTTACTTCTCACGGCAATATTCAGGAGAGGTCCCTCATCGCCATTTTCAGCCGAAGCAATTTTAGTCTCAAAAATTAGATATCCCTGTCCGAAATTATAAATCTGTACTTCAGCATCCGGATCGTTACCTGCAATTCCTGAAGCCACGAGAGTGGAATCGGGTATGGAGAGGGTCTGGAGGATATATTGTGTCAGTTCATCGGGCAGGAGGTCTCCAAGATACAGGTTGCGAATAGTTGCGCTCGTAGGATTGATAACCTTAATTTGCCAGGCGNCGGGAGTTCCTTGNATATCGGTATAAAGNGGTCTTCCGCTTCCGTCGGTCAATGTCCCGGTGAAATTATATTGGGTTGAATCCAAAGGTTCTCCAACGGTGACGGCATCCATTAAAGAACGCAAAGTCATGGCGATGTCATTATCGGCATGATCGTCGCCGGGGAGCGTTTCAATCCCTAAAGGATTCTTTTCTTTTTGCCATTTACCGCTGCAAGACTGCAGGGCAGCTACAGCGACAATCGTCAATATGGAGATAAAGAGGGAAGAGGAATGAGAAGAAAAAGATTTCATAATTTTTATATATCCCGGACTTTATCAAATTAAAATCCGGGATATTATCATATCAAATTAATAAATCAGGTTTAATACTGAATATTATTGTTTTTCATCCGTAACTCTTTCGAGCCATTTCACCATTGCGAGCATTGCGCCCATAGAGATGAAGCAGACAGCGGCGAAGATGACCCATGCTTCCCAAATCGGGCAAGCGTTATAGATAAGCGGACCAATCCAAAGGAGAAGATTGCCTACGGCAGTTGCACCGAGCCACAGACCTTGGCAAAGACCTTGAAGATGTTTCGGAGCCACTTTGGAAACGAATGACAATCCGAGCGGGGAAATGAATAATTCAGCCACTGTGAGGAAGAAATAAAGAAGTATCAACACCCATGGTCCTGTTTTCATAGCTGCACGGGCGGCGACGTCCATTGCACGGAATTCTTCGCCGGAAGGATAGCCGTCGATTGCGCAGACAATTGTCAGGAATATATAAGCGATAGCTGCCAATCCCATGCCGATTGCAATTTTTTTCGGGGTGGAAATTACTTTCCCTTTTCGAGCCAATGCAGCGAAATACCACATAATGACCGGAGTCAGAAGTATAACGAAGAGGGGATTAAGAGCTTGCCATATTTCCGGAGCGATGGAATCGGTAGTTACGAAGTCGCGAGCGAACAGGGAGAGTGATGTGCCGTTCTGATGGAAAGAAAACCAGAAGAAGATAGCGATGCCGAGCACAGCGAAGAGTGCGCCCATGCGTTGCTTAATTTCTTTAGCCATAGCCTGTTTCTCGGCAGCGGTATAAGTGACAGCTTCGGCAGCTTCTTTCTTTGCCGGAGAGGGGAGACCTTTCTTAGTGAATATGAAAATCACCAGAGAGATTAGCATTGCAGCCACTGAAGCAATGAAACTGAAGTGAATACCTTCATTGAAAACTTTCAGATATTCCGAGCAGAAAGCGCTTATTTCAGAAGCGGAAGAAATGGCGGAAATTTTGCCGCCGGCTTGCGATGCGAGAGCATAAAGGTTGTTGATGTTCTCCATCCCCATATTATCGGTTACGCTGAGATATTGATGGCAAAGAGCCGGAAAATCAGCGTTATATACCATATTGTGAACATCAAGCCACCATGAACGTATCATAGGAGCGATGAAAGGTGCCACCAATCCGCCGATATTAATAAATACATAGAAAATCTGGAATCCTGAATCGCGTTGTGCGGCATATTTGGGGTTATCGTATAGTTGACCCACAATCGCTTGCAGATTGCCTTTAAACAAGCCGTTGCCAAACGCAATGAAGAATAATGCGCAGCAGGTCAAAGTGAGCAGCCAAGTTGTGTTTTCAGCAGTAGCGAATACCGGGATTGCCAAAACTACATACCCCAGAGTCATAATGCATAGACCCGAAATGATGGTGCCTTTATAATTCTGAGAGCGGTCGGCTATTATACCACCGACGAGGCTTAATACATAGATACCGGCATAAAAGAAAGAATAAATCAGAGTGGCTGATTCTTCCTTCAATCCGAATTTAGAGCAAAGGAAGAGCACGAGCACGGCATTCATGANGTAGTAGCCGAATCTCTNGCNCATATTGCTCAATGCGGCGGGAATAAGACCCTTTGGTTGATTTTTAAACATTAGATTAAGGTATTATAAAGTTATTATTATATTCCAGATTTTATTTTCAAGATGCCGTATTTTCCGCTTCATCGAGAGTCTTGAAAGCGAGCGCATAATTTTTTATCTGTTTCACCATAGCCACCAACCCGTTGGAGCGTGTAGGCGAAAGGTGAGTGCTCAGTCCGATTTTATCAATGAAATAGAGATCGGCATTCAGGATATCTTCCGGCTTTTGATTGTCAAGAACTTTCAGGAGAAGAGATACAATCCCTTTTACGATAAGCGCATCCGAATCGGCTTGAAAATGAATAGTTTTATCTTCATTTCTTGACGCTGCGATCCAAACGCGGCTTTGACACCCTTCAATCAGATTCTGAGGGGTCTTTTCTTTTTCAGGAAATTCAGGGAGAGTGTTACCCAGATCGATGATATAAGCATATCTGTCCATCCAATCAGTCAAATCGGAGAACTCCTCGATTATTTCATCTTGAATTTGATTTATTGTCATAATGTATCCCGATTAAATCGCAAATATAAATCTTANTTTTGCGTAATTACCCATAAAAATAGGGAAGAAAATCTTACAAAGATATCTTCCCTACAAATTTAACAAAAAAAATTATAGTTGTGNATTTTTTTCTTAANAAAGNTTAAAANTTAAATTTNAGCTGCAATAGCGGCTGCGATTTCCTGCATTTTTTCAGTATTAACGTCCGAAACTTTCTTTTTGAAATCCATATCTCCTTCATTCTTGAGTGGAATCAGATGAATGTGCGCGTGCGGCACTTCCAATCCCAGCACAGCCATTCCAACTTTAGTGCAGGGGAT
>WFLX010126191.1_pt1 | contig 20962 bp, 20 predicted proteins | sample 4967041 | NCBI WGS metagenome assembly WFLX01 (sample SAMN12857096, study PRJNA449069) | gut metagenome | isolation source: stool from male and female vole | host: Microtus ochrogaster | place: USA:Florida | collected 2017
CAATAAATACAATACCAAGCATTCCGAGTGCATTGTCACTGCAAATCAGGAGGCTGCAAAACAGTTTCTTAAGGAGGTGGATGCCGCCTGTGTGTATGTGAATGCTTCCACCAGATTTACGGATGGTTTTGAGTTTGGATTTGGGGCGGAAATCGGCATCAGCACCCAGAAGCTTCACGCAAGGGGACCTATGGGGCTTAAGGAATTGACCTCCTATAAATATAAGGTTTACGGAAATGGACAGATTAGAGGATGAAAAACATAAAAAGGAGATAGGATAAATGTTGACATTTATAAGCGGAGAACCTGAGAAGTATCAAATTCCTGCGGCAGCAATTGAAAAAATGGAGGAGCTTTTGTTAAAAAGACAGGTGCGCATCCATGGGTATATGCTGCTTAAGGGAAAAGAAATTCTGGCGGAAAAATACTTTGCGCCATATCAAAAAAACGACCTTCACAGAATGTATTCTATCACCAAGAGCATGGTTGCTTTGGCAGTAGGCCTTCTTGAAAAAAACGGGCTGATTACTTTGGATGATAAGATATGCACCTATTTTCCCGAAAAGCTGCCTGAAGGCGGTGCACATCCATGGTGCGAGGAAATGACCATACGGGATATGCTTACCATGCGTACCTGTTATGCCAGCACGACTTACAAGAATTATGATTGGGATGATTGGGCAGAGTCCTTTTTCAAGGTGGAACCGGACCATGTGCCGGGGACGGTTTTCAACTATGACACTTCCTCCGCCCATGTGCTGTGCGCATTGGTGGAGAAGCTGACAGGCATGAAGATGCTTGACTATATGAGACAGGAAATGCTAAATGAGCTGGGCTTTTCCAAAGAGGCATATATCATACCCGATCCTGTAGGAGTGTCCCAGGGAGGGAGCGGTGTTATGTGTACCTTGGAGGATGTGGCAAGGGTAGCATATTTATGCAATCACTATGGTACGGTGGACGGAAAAGAGTTTCTGCCGGAGCAGTTTATGAGAGAGGCCACCTTTAATCTGGTGCCTACTGATATGCAGCCTAAGCTGGATGAACAGTGCGGATACGGATATTTTATCTGGAGAAGCCGGGAAGAGGGATTTGAACTTTTTGGTATGGGAGGACAGCTTGCCCTTTGTTTTCCGCAGTATGATGTGTGCTTTATGACCATGGCGGATACCATTGGAAGCCCTGCAGGACTCCAGATACTTCATGATTGTTTTTATGATACGATATATCCTTATATTGAGAGTTTGACAACGGAAAATTTAGTCGAGGAGAATACTGATGAGGAAAACGAATCATCTGATATAGCATTAATGGCTGATATGGCAGAGGATGAGCTGGATCTTATGAAGGTTAGCGCTAGTGTCAGCAGCATGATGAATTTTTCCCTTAATCTGAAGAAGCGTGCCAACACACAAGGACGTACCTATCAGTTTTATCCCAATACTATGGGATGGAAAGAGGTGACTTTTGATTGGAATCAAGGTACGATGCGTTTTTGTATTCCAGCAGGAGAGTTTACCCTTGCCTTTTCAGAAAAGGAATGGAAACAGCAGAAGTTTTTAAATACAAAATATAACTGTGAGTGCAGGGGTATATGGAAGCTGGGGCATTTTATTTTAGAGTGCTTTATCGTTGATGAGGAGCAGGGCAATGTGCGCATGGATTTTGCATGGAAGGACAGCAGATTGAGCGTACATATTGTAAGCACAAACGAGCCGTTTTTCATTGCACTGCGCAAATCCTTCCAGGGCTTTGCCTCTGCCAAAGCGGCGGATTGAGTGAGGGAAAAGGAAGTATAAATCGGTATCTGGTGATATAAGCTGTAGGAGAAATATTTATCAACAAGCGTTTCTTAGCCGATATACACGCTTTAGCCAGCATTACAACTTTATGCAGTATTACCAAAAGGGGATTGATGATAAAATCAGTCCTCTTTTTTTATATGAGCAGGAAATGAAAGTAAATACATAGACATGACATATGAAATGCTTAAATCATTTGTCTCTTAATGCAGACCGAAAAGAATAACGGCAAAGTATTTGGAGCAGGCAAGAAAGCGGATGGAGAAAATTAACAGTCAAAGATAAGAAATGGAGGTAACAGATGAATGGGAGAAATCTATGGATATGCCCGTGTGAGCAGCAGGGAGCAGAATGAGGATAGGCAACTTATCGCATTGCGGGAGATGAATGTGCCAGAGGACAATATCTATATCGACAAGCAGTCTGGCAAGGACTTTGACCGTCCGCAGTACAAGAGACTTATGAGAAAAGTTAAGCCAGATGATGTGATCTACATCAAAAGCATAGACCGCCTTGGCAGGAACTACAACGAGATATTGGAACAATGGAAGCTTATAACAAAAGATAAGTGTGTTGACCTGACTATTATTGATATGCCTATCCTTGATACACGCCAGGAAAAGAACCTGCTTGGTACTTTTATCAGTGACCTTGTACTAACGCTTCTCTCTTATGTGGCAGAGAATGAGCGGGTAAATATCCACCAGCGGCAGGCGGAGGGAATCGCAGCGGCTCAGGCACGGGGCGTTCACTTCGGGAGAGCACCGAAGCCTTTGCCGGATAACTTCTATGAAGTGTATCAGCGATGGAAAATGAAGAAGATTTCCGTCACCGAAGCCGCAAAAGAGTGCGGGATGCCACAGACAACCTTCTTCGACAGAGCAAAAGCATACGAAAAATCCACCTTGCCGAATGAGGGATAATCTTCGGAATTGTGTACTTTCCCGAATTTGTGTTGTTTCTTATAGGACATATTAACCTACACATAAATCTATCAAAAACAGGCGAAAAAGTCAAGAAAGATCGGTGGTTTTATTAGTAATTTTGAAAACCTTACAGTCATCTCAAAAACTGTCCATTCGGGAAAGTACACTTTACTGAATGGAGGTATGGTGACATGGGGAAATTGTATATATCTATGTACCATTATGTACGAGATTTACAGAATAGCTGGTATCCTGAAATTAAGGGACTGAATGTCGATTTGTTTAAGAAGCAAATTGCTTTTTTAAAGAACCGTTTTACTCCGGTAACAGTAGAAGAAGTTATTGCTTTTTTTGACGAGGGTATTCCTTTGCCAGATGATGCTCTGCTTCTAACATTTGATGATGGTTATATTGACCATTTTACTACAGTATTTCCAATCCTACAGGAAAATAACATACAGGGTACTTTCTTTATACCTGGTAAGACTTTCTCAGAGAATATTCTTTTGGATGTAAACAAAATTCATTTTGTACTTGCATCGGCACCTATAAAAGATTTATATGATGAAGTTTTGAAATATATAGATGATATCTTGATTAATAACGAATGTGATTTACCGTCAAAGGAGGAACTGATACGGAAGTATGCAATAGATGAGAGATTTGATAGCAGCGAAGTTGTATTTGTCAAGAGAATGTTGCAGACTGTTTTGCCGGAAAGTATTAGGAATAGAATTACAACAAGCTTATTTGCAAAGTTTGTTGGTCTTGATGAAGGTAAATTTGCACGAGAATTATATATGAACATGGATCAAATAAAGTGCATGAAGCGAAACGGAATGTATATAGGATTGCATGGATATGATCACTATTGGCTTGGAAATTTACCAAAAGAAGAAATGGAGGCAGACATTAAGGCTTCCTTATCTGCCTTGTCGGATGTCGTTGATATAAAAACATATATTATGAACTATCCATATGGAAATTATAACGAAGAAGTATTGAGTTATTTGAGAAAAACGGGTTGTAAATTAGGCATGACAACGGAGGTGAGAATTGCAAATGTAACGAAAGATAACAGGTTACTTTTACCTAGATTGGATTGTAATGATTTTCCGCCTAAGAGTGAAAATTATATGAAGGAGGATATGTGGAAATGAGAGATATTTTGACAGAGTTAAATAATAAAGACTATATAAGTGATTTGTTTGCCGATTATGATATTCACTTTTGCAAAGAAGATGAGATTGATGAATTGGTAACATTTATTGATAAATATTGGAGAAAAGATCATATATTTNTTTTGTNNAGAGAANTGCTTGATTGGCAGCATCACGATATGATCAATAAACGATATAATTTTGTGGTAGCAAAAAATAGAAAGTTAGGAGAAATTCATTCAATTTTGGGATTTATTCCAACCTATCAGTTTGACTCTGAAATCAAAAATGTTGAGGTATGGCCCTGTATTTGGAAATCTCGTGATGATATTCATGTTAAGGGCTTAGGGGTGTCTTTATATTATTACATGAAATCAAACATAGAAATTGAGACAATCTCTATTTTGGGAATAAGCGAGATGGCATTAAGTATATATAAGCATTGGAACTTTTCGACCGGCAAGATAGAACAATATTATTATCCTAATATGAAACAGCCAGAAGTATTATCATCCAATAGGGAAGAAGGTCTGCCAATCAATGGGAGAAGTGATTGGATAATACGAAAAATTACAATTGATGAATATGAGGCTATAGATTCTAATGAAAAAGTATTTGATAAGATTAGTAGATATAAATCGAAAAATTATTATATCAATCGCTATTTTAAGCATCCTATCTACACATATGATTTTTATGCAATAGATAATGGTGAAATCAATTCGATTATTATTACGCGCGAATGTGGTAATGACGAGNGTAAGTGCTTGCGTATTGTTGANTTTATAGGTGATGAGAGGGATTTAATCAATGTTGATAGCCACTTGAAAGAATTGATGAATGAAAAGAAATATGAGTACATTGATTTTGTGGTGGTGGGAATACAGGCAGAGATACTTAAATCTGCAGGATTTGTAAGGAGAAAAGATAATCCTTGTACGATCATTCCTCATTATTTTGAGCCATTTCTAAAAGATAACATAGATTTAGATTATGCATTTAAAACAGTTAATCCTGAGGTGGAAGCTTTATTTTATAAGGCGGATGCGGATCAGGATCGACCAAATATGATTTAACATAGTTTTGACCGATGGAGTATAGGGGGATTGTTCGTCTCGAATAATCCCTTTATAATTTCCTTAACGATTTGTTTCCGGTATAGCAAATCCGGGTGCCGGCTTAATTTTTATTTCTAATTTTCAAATTTCCTCTTGTACTCAAAATATAAATATGATATCATAATGATATCAAAACAAAACAATGTTTAATCTATACAAACGGAGGAAACGGATATGGAAGAAAAAATCTTAAAAGGGAAAAAGAATGGTATGCTGGTTATGCNGCTTTCTATTGTTATTTATATCGCAGCTATTGCAGGGGTCATTATTGGAGCAGCGAGAAATCCATGGCTTGTAGTACCCTGTATGATTATTTTATGTACCGCATGGATGCTGTGGCTGGGACTTAAGGTGCTTGGTCCTCAGGAAGCCTTGGTGCTTACTTTATTTGGAAAATATGTGGGCACTTTGCGGGAGCCGGGTTTCTATTTTGTAAATCCCTTCTGTTCTGCGGTAAATCCGGCGGCAAAGACCCGTTTAAACCAGAGCGGTGATGTGCAGATACAGGGTATTTCTCCTGCAATGCAGGGACAGCAGGTACAGGTTGAGATAGGTTACAGCAAAAAGATTTCCCTGAAAATTATGACCTTGAGCAATAACCGTCAGAAAATCAACGACTGTCTGGGAAATCCCGTGGAAATCGGCATAGCCGTTACATGGAGAATTACGGATACTGCAAAAGCCGTGTTTGATGTGGACAATTATAAGGAGTTTCTTTCCCTGCAATGTGACAGCGCTCTGAGAAATATTGTGCGCCTTTACCCTTATGATGTGGCTCCCAATGTGGACACTACGGGGGACGGTATTGCGGACGAGGGAAGTCTTAGAGGTTCCAGCGAAGTGGTGGCCGACAGAATCAAGGAAGAGATACAAAAAAGAGTCAATGCGGCAGGAATTGAAGTCGTAGAAGCCCGCATTACCTATCTTGCCTATGCGCCGGAGATTGCGGCTGTCATGCTGCAAAGGCAACAGGCATCCGCCATTATTGATGCCAGAAAGATGATAGTGGACGGCGCCGTTGGCATGGTGGAGATGGCATTGGAACGGTTAAATGAGAATGAAATCGTGAAATTGGATGAGGAACGCAAAGCGGCAATGGTGTCCAATCTTCTGGTAGTTCTCTGTGGCAATCATGATGCGCAGCCCATCGTAAATTCGGGCAGCCTGTACTAAGATATGGCTGATAACACAAAAAAGCAGGTTCCGCTCAGGCTGTCTCCTAAGTTGTACGATGCCATTGCAGCTTGGGCGGAAGATGATTTCAGGTCCGTCAACGGGCAGATAGAATATCTTTTAACGGAATGCGTGCGCCAGCGCAAGAAGAATGGAAAATATGTGTCTGATGAGATAGATGTGCCGCCGGAGCTTGACATTTAAATTTATACGAATGGATAAAATTTTTATTGCAGAATCCTTCCAATAAAGCTATAATAGGCACAGTAAAAATAAATGATGTGGAGGCACAATAAGATGACCAAGATTCGCACCAGGTACGCACCAAGCCCTACAGGAAAAATGCATGTAGGCAATCTGCGTTCTGCATTATATGAATTTTTGATTGCAAAACATGATGGCGGAGATTTTATGCTGCGCATCGAGGATACCGACCAGGAGAGGTTTGTGGAAGGCGCAACAGAGATTATCTATCGCACTCTGGAAAAGACAGGAATCCGACATGACGAAGGACCGGACAAGGACGGCGGATATGGTCCCTATGTTCAGAGCGAGCGCATGAAGACAGGGATTTACATGAAATATGCAAANGAATTAATAGAAAAGGGAGAGGCATATTATTGTTTCTGTGACAAGGAGAGGCTTGCTTCCTTAAAGTCAGAAGTGGTGGATGGCAAGGAAATCACCATTTATGACAAGCATTGCCTGTCTCTGTCCAAGGAGGAAGTGGAAGCAAACCTTGCGGCAGGAAAGCCTTTTGTCATCAGGCAGAATATTCCAAACGAGGGCAGTACCACTTTTCATGATGAGCTGTATGGGGATATTACCGTACAGAATTCGGAATTGGATGACATGATTTTGATTAAATCAGACGGTTATCCCACCTATAATTTTGCCAATGTGATAGACGACCATACTATGAATATTACTCATGTGGTGAGAGGCAATGAGTATTTGTCCTCCTCACCTAAGTATGTGAGGCTTTATGAGGCTTTCGGCTGGCAGGTTCCTGTATATATCCATCTTCCTTTGATTACGGATGAGAACCACAAGAAGCTTTCTAAGAGAAGCGGTCATTCTTCTTTTGAGGATTTAATAGAGCAGGGATTTATCACCGAGGCAATCGTAAATTATGTGGCGCTTTTAGGCTGGAGCCCGGAGGAAAACAGAGAGATTTTTACCTTGGATGAGTTGATTCAGGAATTTGATTACCACAGAATCAGTAAATCCCCCGNAGTATTTGATATGGTAAAACTTCGGNGGATGANCGGCGAATATTTGAAAGCCATGGATTTTGATGTTTTNTATGAGATGGCANAGCCTTATCTGAAAGAATCTCTTTCCGGGGATTTTGACTTAAAGAAGATTGCTGCCATGGTAAAGACCCGTATTGAAGTGTTGCCTGATATTGCGGGACAGGTGGACTTTTTTGGAGCGCTGCCGGAGTACGATACGGAAATGTATGCACACAAGAAAATGAAGACTACAAAGGAAAGCTCCCTTGAAGTGCTTAAGGAGGTGCTTCCCCTTCTGGAAGCGCAGGAAGATTACAGTAATGACGGGCTGTATCAGACCCTGCTTAAATACGTGGAGGAAAAGGGCTGTAAGAATGGCTATGTGATGTGGCCAATCCGCACGGCGGTGTCCGGCAAGCAGATGACTCCTGCCGGCGCAACGGAGATTATGGAGATTCTGGGAAAAGAAGAGTCTTTAAAGAGAATCCGAAAAGGAATCGAATTATTAGAGAATGCCTAATGAATGAGTCACAGAGGGAAGCTGTGACTCACGGAGAGGGTCCCCTGCTTGTGCTGGCGGGACCCGGCTCCGGCAAAACCTTCACCATCACCCAGAGAATCTTCTATCTTTTGCAGGAACTTCACATCCCCGCGGAACAAATTTTAGTCATCACATTCACAAAAGCGGCTGCCTTGTCTATGCAAAATCGCTTCAGAGAGCAGCTCAAAGAGCAGTCAGAACAGATTTATCCCGTCAATTTCGGAACCTTTCATTCCTGTTTTTATCATATCTTGAGAGAATCCCATGTTTTACAACAGCATAAGCTTGCAATGGAATCGGATAAAAAGACTATTTTGAAGCATTTATTTTTCTCGGGTATTCCGGACTGCCAATCCATAGTTTACGACAAGGAATCTGCATCACGATTTCTTCAGGCATTCAGCTTTTATAAAAATACCAATGATGAGACCGGGGCAAAGAAAAAACTCCCCAAAGAATATCAGGAATCTTTTTTCCCAATATTTGAGGCCTATGAAAAAGAACGAGAGCGCAAAAAATTACTTGATTTTGACGATATGGTTTATCAGTGTCGGAAAGTTCTTATGGAGAATCTTCAGCTGAGAGCTTATTGGCAGAGCCGCTTTTCCCATATTCTCATGGATGAATTTCAGGATATCAACCCCATACAGTATGAGGTGGTAAAATTACTGACGGGGGAAAGAACACAGCTTTTTGCCGTGGGAGATGATGACCAATCCATCTATGGGTTCAGGGGCTCAGAGCCTGCTTGTCTAAAACAGTTTCAAGAAGAATTTCAGGCAAAGACAGTTCATTTATCCATAAATTACAGAAGCGCACCCCCTATTGTGGAGTCATCCCTTAAGGTTATTTCCGAGAATAAACAGAGGTTTGAGAAGGATTTAAGGTCGGCGAAAGCGTCGGACAGTCATTTTAGTCAAGTCAGCCTGCGGGCTTTTGAGGAAAAGGAGGAGCAGTATGTCTATCTGGCGGAACGGCTTAAGGACTTTTTAAATTTATCAGAAAGTCAGCCAGAAAGCCTTGGAGTATTGTTTCGCACTAATTCTTATATGCAGGGATTTGCAGCAAGACTCAGCAGATTGGGAATTCCCTATGACATGAAGGAAAAAGTGACAAGCATCTATGAGCATTTTATTGTAAAGGATATTATGGCGTATCTATTGCTTGCGGAAGGTGCAGGGGGNNGGGAACAGCTTTTACAGATTTNGAATAAACCCCTGCGGTATCTAAGCAGGGAAGCCTTAGGCTGGCAGGGCAGTATGGAACAGCAAAGTACAGGTCAGCAAAAGATGAGTCAGAGAAACCGGAAATCACCGGAGTTGCTGGCAGAAATGCTGGAGGGAATGCTCCTGTATTACAAAAGTGCATCAGATATTGCTTACAGACAGGAGAGGATTCTAGCTGTGGAAAAACTGAAAAAGGATTTTGGAATCTTGAAAAATCGTCCTCTTTATCTTNAGNTACAGTATATTTNAAAGGGCATGGGTTATGAAAAGCATTTGNAGNACAGCGCGGGGACGGACNTGGAAANATGGCAGGAATATCAGGAGATNTTGGAATGGANGATTGGGGAGGCGAAGGCTTATGAAAATATTGCCATGTGGTTACAGGAAAAAGAGAATTATGAAAAAACCTTGAAAAAAGAATCGGACAAAAATCCAAGTTCAAAAGCAAATCCGAAAGCCGGAGATACGTCAATTTCCCCCAAGATTCACCTGATGACAGTTCATGCCTCCAAGGGTCTGGAATTTGACTGTGTCTGGATTCCCGACTGCAACGAAAAGGTATTTCCCCACGGAAATATGCCGGATGTCTCCTGCTGTGAGGAGGAGAGACGAATTTTCTATGTGGCCATGACAAGAGCAAAGAAAAGTCTGGAGCTTTTGTACCTTACCGGCACAAAGGAACACCCCAGACTGCCCTCCAGATTTTTAAATCCGCTTCTTTAGTCATCTGACATCGCATCAAATTCACAGTTGTCCAGATATTCGTCAAATGCCTCAGCAACCCTGTCATATTCGTCATCATCGTCAATATAGTCCAGAACAGGCTCCTCGTTAGGGTCATCAGGATTTTCGCTGTAACGGTAAATCCATACTTCATCCCCATCTTCGGTGTTTTCCTCATTCTGGGGCAGAAGTATGATATAATCCTTATCCTCTACGGTGAGAATGGTGACAATATCACAGGTTACGACAGTACCGTCTTCTAATTCCAGCTCAACGGTCATGTCTTCGTCCAAATTTTCATTTTTGTTTTGGCTCATAACAAAAAATCTCCTTTTTATTCTTTTTGTTTTAGTATAACTGCTTGTGATTTTTCTTGCAATACATTATAATAGAATTGATCAGCTATTTTTTTGCACAGGAGATATATTGGTTGTGAAGAACGATTTGACAAAAGGGAGTGTGTTTTGGAAGCTTTTCCAATTTTCACTGCCGTATCTGTTTTCCTGCTTTTTACAGACTTTTTATGGGATGGCAGATTTGTATATCACAGGACAGTTTTATGGTGCAGACACCATCACAGCAGTTTCGGTTGGCAGTCAGGTAACGCATATGCTGACGGTAGTGATTGTAGGATTGGCCATGGGCACCACGGTAAATATCGGCCTTGCAGTGGGTGCAGGGAATCAGAGAAAAGTTTCGGAAATCATTGGCAATACGGTTACTTTGTTTGCGGTCTTTGCGTTTTTACTTACGGTTTTGCTTTTATGTGCAAATAATGGGATTCTGCAGATTTTGTCAGTGCCCCGGGAATCATGGATGCAGGCTAAGAGTTATCTGATGGTTTGTTTTGCGGGCGTTCCGTTTATTGTGGCATATAATGTCATAAGCAGTATATTTCGTGGTATGGGAGATTCTAAAAGTCCACTGTATTTTGTGGCAATAGCCGGAGTGTTTAATGTGGCGCTTGATTATTTGCTGATTGGCGGATTTGCAATGGGAGCAAGAGGCGCAGCCATTGCAACAGTGATGTCACAGGCTTTCAGCGTGGCGGCAGCGTTACTTGAACTTTGTATCTCACAAAAAAAGCAGGCGGGATTTTCCATGAGAAGGCAGGATTTTCGCCTTTCAGGAGAGATTTTCAGGGGACTTTTGAAAGTGGGAGCCCCCATTGCCCTGCAGGATGGTTTGATTCAAGTAGCATTTTTGGTAATTACGGTGATTGCCAACAGACGGGGAGTGAATGCTGCTGCGGCAGTAGGGATTGTGGAAAAGGTGATAGGATTTCTGTTTCTGGTTCCTTCCGCCATGCTTTCGGCAGTGTCAGCGGTTGCTGCCCAGAATGCGGGAGCAGGACTTCATGATAGAGGGCGAAGAGCCTTGGGCTGCGGCATTTTGATAACCGTGGCATCAGGTTTGATTTTTACCATAAGCTGTCAGTTCTTTGCGGAAACCATTCTGGGATTTTTTGTCAAGGATGAGCCTGAAGTGATTTTACTAGGGGGACAATACCTGAGAGCTTATGTGCCGGACTGCATGTTTGCGGGGATTCATTTTTGTTTCAGCGGATATTTTTGTGCCTATCAGAAATCCATGATATCTTTTGCACATAATCTTGCGGCAATTATATTGGTCCGCATTCCGGGGGCATATTATGCATCAGAATGGTTTCCGGACAGTCTTTATCCCATGGGGTTGGCAGCGCCGCTTGGTTCAGTGCTTTCCGCTGTTATCTGTATTATTTTTTATATGATTTTAAAGAAAGAATTTGTAAGAAAAGTAAGTAACTGAAGATACTGCTTGTAGGGAGATGAAGGTATTGATGACAGAGAACAGATTACAGATTAAGCCATATCCTCTGGGTGCTCATTGCGAGGCAGGCAGAATTCGTTTTTCTTTTGTGTCAAAGAAGGGAAATTGTGGGATTATTTTGTACGACAGACAGTCTGGTAGAAGACTGCGGAAGATTGCTTTTACGGCAGAAGAGAAAATCGGAAATGTCTATTGTAAATATCTGGAGGGATTTAACCCCTCAGCCATTACTTATGAATATTATGAGGGGGACTGCATCCTGCCGGACGATCATGCCCGTGTGTTTGTGGCAAAAGGCGCTTATGGCAGGGAGAGAAGTCTGAAGGATTTAAGAGCCGGTTTCCTGAAAGAAGATTATGATTGGGAAGGGGACAAAAGGCCTAAAGTTCCCTATGAAGACTGCGTGTGCTATTGTATGCATGTGAGGGGGTTTACCAGACATCCCTCTTCTAAGGTGGTGCACCGGGGTACTTTTCTTGGTGTCAAGGAAAAGATTCCTTANCTGANAAAGTTGGGAATCACCANTGTGNAGCTGCAGCCTGCCTATGAATTCTTGGAAATTCCAAGCGTNGAGGAGCGCAGGNAGTCCTTTCCCTATGGCGAGGTATCAGATGCAGATATGGATAGGCTTTGTCCCAAGAAGTTAAATTATTGGGGATATAAGAAGGGGTATTATTATGCGCCCAAAGCTTCCTATGCGTCAGGTGAGGATGCTTCTCTGGAGTTTAAGGAAATGGTGAAGGCATTCCATGCAAACGGCATGGAGGTGGTGATGCAGTTTTATTTCCCCAATGAGGTGGAAAGAAGGAATATACAGGATATTTTGCAGTTCTGGGTATTGCAGTACCATGTGGACGGATTTCATCTGATGGGTGAAAATATTCCCACTGTCATGTTGGCCAAAGACCCCGTGTTTGCAGATACAAAGCTGTGGTATTACTCTTTTGACACGGATGCGGTTTATGAGAAGGATGAGGTGCCGGCATACCGCAATCTTGCGGAGTATCAGGACGATTATTTATCTGTCATGCGGAAATATTTAAAAGGTGACGAAAATATGATAAAGAGCGTTCTTTATCAGATGCGCAAAAATCCGCTTAAGATGGGATGCATTCATTATCTCTCAAATTATTATGGGATGACTTTGATGGATATGGTATCCTATAACCGCAAACACAATGAGGACAATGGCGAGGATAACAGGGACGGCGCTTCCTCTGACTATAGCTGGAACTGCGGGGAAGAGGGGATAAGCCGCCGCAAACGGATCCAGAAGCTGCGCAGACAACAGCTGAAAAATGCTGTTTGCATGCTGCTTTTGGGACAGTCCACCCCTTTGTTATTCATGGGGGATGAGTTTGGCAATTCTCAGAAGGGCAACAACAATCCCTATTGTCAAGACAATGATATTACATGGCTCAAGTGGACAGATTTGGAGAAAAACAGGGATATCTATGAATTTTTTGTGCAGATGCTGAAGCTTCGCAGGGAACATCCTATTCTGCACTGTGAGAGAGAGCTTAAAATCATGGATTCCATGTCCTGCGGGTACCCTGATTTGTCCTATCACGGGCAAAATGCGTGGAGGGCGCAGACGGAGAGCTATAGCAGGCAGGTAGGTGTCATGTATTGCGGTAAGTATGCAAGGACAAGAGCTGGAGAGGAGGATGATTTCTTTTATCTGGCAATGAATATGTATTGGGAGCCTCAAGGGCTTGCATTACCCAAACTTCCAAAGGGTATGAAATGGAAGAAAGTATTTTGTACCGAGGAGAACGGCAAATCGGAGAAATCCATAGAGGACGCCGTAAAGACAGCTACCGTAAAAGCATCCGGCGCCGGATGGATGATAGACGGAATTGTATCGGATGAAATGTCGGACGGTGAATCGGAAAACCTGCCGGAGGAAACGGTTAAGATGATACCCGCAAGAGCAATCAGCCTCTTTATGAGCACGGTAGTGCCGGAGAAAAAGCCGCAAAAGAAAAAAAANGTNCGGAAAAGAACAGCGCAAAAGAAGGATNCATGAGAGGATATATGGGAAAGTTTTGGAAGCANTTTAAGACAGTTTCATNTCANAAATATNNGGTGGCAAAAGGATGTTTTCAAGTGGGATTATATTGGCAGGGAATTTGTCATGATATGTCCAAATTCAGCCCGACGGAATTTTGGCCAGGTGTCCGTTATTATCAAGGCAACAGAAGCCCTAATAATGCGGAGAGGGAAGAAAAGGGATATTCCAGCGCATGGCTCCACCATCAGGGGCGGAATAAGCATCACTATGAATATTGGATTGACTACACTGTAAATGGGGCGCCGGGGATTATGGCGCCTGTTCCCATGCCGGACAAATATATTGCAGAGATGATTATGGATAGAATTGCCGCCAGCAAGGTTTACCGAGGGAAAGAATACACTAATGCGGATCCTCTTGCCTATTATAAGCTGGGAGCGGACAGAATCCCCATTCATCCGGAAACCAAGAAAAAACTAGAACGCATGCTGACCATATTGGCAGAAGAAGGAGAAAAAGAAGCCTTTCGCTGCATTAAGAAAGAATTACTTCACAAAAAATGAGTCCTTTGGACAGACAACCGCCGATTGTCCCTTGAATAAGATAAAATAAATGAAAAACCAGGGGAACAATATGAACTGTTTGATCCTTTTATTGTTACTTGCCTGCAGCGGCAATAATGATTCTGTCAGAGATGGTGGCTGTGGCTGCGGAAACAGCCGTGACGGCGGAAGAAGCGGAAACGACTGCGGCTGTGGAAACAACGACCGTGACGACAGAAGAGGCGGAAATGACTGCGGCTGTGGAAACAACGACCGTGCCGACAGAAGAGGCGGAAATGACTGTGGCTGTGGAAACAACGACCGTGACGACAGAAGAGGCGGAAACGACTGTGGCTGTGGAAACGACCGTGACGACAGAAGAGGCGGAAATGACTGTGGCTGCGGAAACGACCGTGATGACAGAAGAGGCGGAAACGGCGGCTGGGGAAATGATGCGAGACCGGCAGCATGGGATTCCGACTGCGGATGTAACGGTCCCAGACAGGGATTTCCTAGTTTAAACCGCGATGAGTCCTGCGGATGTGAAAATTAGAGTCGGAATTTAAAAAATCCCCCAAGTCATTTTTGACATGGGGGATATCTCTTATGTGCGCCTAGCGGCGCACGTTTTTTTAATCATTTATTCAGACATAGCTTCTTTCCACATATCATTATAGAGCTCATCGCCTTCCTCGCCCAGATAGATAAAGGTTTCCAGATTCTTGTATTGGGACAGATCCGGAAATGCAATCTTGGAATTGCGGATATCATCGTCTTCTATCAATGCTCTTGCAGCGGAATTGGGAGTGGAGTAAGTAATGTATTCAAAGTTTAGGAGAGCAATGTCACCGCGGCACATAAAATCAATAAATTTCTCTGCATTTTCTTTGTTAGGGGCATTCTTGGGAATTACCCAGCTGTCAATCCATACATTGGTACCTTCCTTGGGAATGACATATTCCAAATCTGCATTTTCCCTCTGGGTATAGATTGCCTCGCCGGAATAAATGACACCCAGAGCCGCCTCGCCGCCAATCATCTTGTCTCGAACCTGATCAATGACATAAGCCTGAACCAGAGGTTTCTGTTCAATCAGTGCATTCTTTGCGGCAGTAAGCTCGGTCTTATCAAGGGTATTCATGGAATAACCATTCAGTTTCAGAGCCACCATCATGGCATCCCGGACGGAGTTCTGCATCAAAATGTTGTCTGCATATTTTTCATCCCACAAAATTGACCAGCTGTCAACAGGGTCATCCACCATGGTCTTGTTGTAAAGGATGCCTACGGTTCCCCAGCAGTAAGGGACGGAATATTTGTTTTCCGGATCAAAATCTCTGGATTGAACGTAATATTGTTCTTCAATATTTGCCTTTGCGTTGGGAATGTTGTCAAAATTAATCTCCTGCAGCAGGTCATTTTGAATCATCTTCTGAATCATATAGTCAGAAGGGCAAATCACATCATAGGCGGAAGAGCCGGCAGCCACCTTGGGATACATATNTTCATTGNTATCAAATTCATCATAGNTAACTTTGATGCCGGTTTCTTNCTCAAACATGGTGANGGNTTCNGGGTCGATATNTTCCCCCCAATTATAGACGTAAACTTCTCCATTTTTGCCGGACTTGGAAGATGCGCATCCGGTAAGGGTAGTTCCCAGCAAAATGCCGGTAAGTAGAAGTGCAATAAATTTTTTNNTCATAATCTTGTTTCCTNCTCANAATAGTTTACTTTTTCTTTGGCGTANAATTCNCCAAAATCAATAATAGCAGCACCGATACAAAAATAATAGTGGAAAGTGCATACATTTCCGGCTTGATTCCCTTTCTGACTTCCGTATAAATCTTGGTGGAAAGAGTGTCAACACCGGGACCTTTCGTAAAGTGGGTGATAATAAAATCATCCAGNGACATGGNNANTGNCATTAAAAAGCNGGACAGGATGCCGGNAAGGATATCGNGAAACACCACCTTNAAAAAAGNCTGNAGGTGGGANGCCCCCNAATCCANGGCAGCCTCATAGGTGCTGGGATTTAGCTGCTTCATGCGGGGCATGACACTCAATATCACATAGGGGATATTGAAAGTGATATGCGCAAGGAGCACGGTTCCAAAGCCAAATTTCATTCCAAGGCTGATAAAGAGGAGCATCAGTGAGATGCCGGTTACAATCTCCGCATTTAACATGGGAATATTGGTAATGCCCATCAGGATTGCCCGATTTCTCTTTTTCATGCTCTGCATGGCGATGCAGGCAATGGTGCCGATAATTGTGGAAATCGCGGCGGAGAGAAGTGCAATCGCCAGAGTGTTTGCCAATGCCTGCATAATAATGCTGTTGGAAAACAGATTTTTGTACCAGACAAGGGTAAAGCTGCCCCATTTTGCCCTTGTCCTGCTGGAATTAAAGGAAAGAACCATCAGNGTNACAATGGNGGCATACAGGAAAATAAATATCANCGTAATNTATATTTTTTGTGCGGTGCTGCGTATTACAGCACGACCGCCATCTTGTTTCGTCATAATGCGTTTGCCTCCCCTTCCTTGTCAGTTACGGCGCTAATCACCATATTGAAGATAATGAACATCATAAGGACAATGGAAAGTCCGCTGCCTAAGTGCCAATTGCCTGTCTGAGTAAATTCCTGTTCAATGACATTGCCGATAAGCAAAATCTTGTTGCCGCCAAGGATGGAAGAAATCACAAAGGTGGTAAGTGCAGGCACAAATACCATGGTAACGCCGCTGATAATGCCAGGTATGCTGAGTGGAAGAGTAACCCTTAAGAAAGCCTGTAATTCGTTGGCACCAAGGTCTCTGGCAGCATTTAATACATTGACATCAATTTTGGACAGCACGTTGTATATGGGCAGTACCATAAAGGGCAGGAAGTTATACACCATGCCCAGGATAATGGCGCTTGGGGTATTGATAATGTTAAGCGGGGGAAGTCCCACAAAACGAAGAATATTGTTGATAACNNCTGNTTTTTCCAAAAGCGTCTGCCATGCAAGGNTNCGCAGCAGAAAATTCANCNACATAGGCAGNATAAAAATAAGTACAATAAAAGAATGATTTTTCTCTTTTAAGCTGCACAAAATCATGGCAAGAGGGTAGGCAAGTATAAAGCAGANAANCGTACTCATTACNGACAGCCTNNATGGCNTCCCAGANTGCCTTNGCATGGACNNGNGNTGCAATCGCCNTAATATTATTTANAGTNAAAACTCCGTTTTTATCTGTCAGACCATAATAAAACACCATGCAAAGAGGAATGATGACAAACAGGGCTGACCAGAACAAAAAAGGAAGGGATAACAGTTTTTTATTCATTGACGCCCACAGCCTCCTCGTCCTCGGATTCCGGTTTGTTCATAATCTGGATGTTAAAAGGGTCTACCTTAATGCCCACCGGTGTGCCTACTTCCTGCATTTTGGTGGAATGCACCAGCCATTCAAAGCCTCCAGCCATAACCTCCATTTCGTAATGAACTCCTTTAAAAATCAGATGCGTGACAGTCCCCTGTATGACACCTTCATTGGGAGACACAAGTTCCACATCCTCCGGACGAATCACTACATCCACGGGCTTGTTTTCGCCGAATCCCTCGTCCACACAGGCAAAGCGGGCTCCAAGAATCTCTACCAGCCTGTCTTGAATCATGGTGGCGCCGATAATGTTGCTGTCACCGATAAAATCTGCTACAAAGGCATTTTCCGGCTCATTATAAATGCTTTCCGGCGTGCCTATCTGCTGGATATAGCCCTGATTCATCACCACGATGGTATCAGACATGGTAAGTGCCTCCTCCTGATCGTGGGTTACATAAATAAAGGTAATGCCCAGCTCGTTTTTCAGCCTTATCAGCTCATACTGCATATCCTGACGGAGCTTTAAATCCAGCGCTCCCAGAGGCTCGTCAAGCAATAAGAGCTTGGGCTCGTTTACAATGGCTCTTGCAATGGCAATACGCTGCTGTTGGCCGCCGCTTAGAGAATCGGGCATACGGTTCTCATAGCCGTCCAAATTTACTAACTTCAGGGCATATTTAATCTNAGNCGTCTGCAATATAGGACTTGCTTTTATTTTTAATCTTTAGCCCAAACGCAATATTTTCCGCAATATTCATATGGGTAAAGAGTGCATATTTCTGAAATACGGTATTTAAGTTACGCTTATTTGGCGGAAGGTTGGTAATATCTTTTCCTTCAAAGATAACATGACCCTTATCAGGTGTTTCAAAGCCGCCCAGAATGCGCAGCGTAGTGGTTTTGCCACAGCCGCTGGGCCCCAACAGTGTCAGAAATTCATTTTCCCTGATATAAAGATTCAGGTCGTCCAGAATCATCTGTCCGTCGAATGATTTTGTAATGTTTTCCAAATTCACCAATGCGTTTTTCATTTGCCTCCTCACTTCTGCGATGCTCTTTCGTAATTGGCAGGTCCACCGCTGAAAAATATTTAGCCAATATGATATTCATAATAAACATAATTGCAAGGAATGTCAACGAAAATATAGAAAAAAACACAGCTAAAAAACAATATGCAGACAAAGTGTTTCAAATTAAAAGGATATGTGGTATAATGAAGTCAAAGTTTGGCAGGGAGGTTCTCAAGATGGCAAAAGAAAAGTATGTTGCATATGTCTCCACATATACACAGGGCGACAGCCACGGAATCAAGGTATATGATGTGGATATGGAAAACGGCAGATTTATCGAGAAAGAGAAGGTAGAAATCACCAATTCCTCCTATATCACCATCTCTCATAACGGGAAATATCTGTATTCCATCACGGATTTCGGGGTGGAGTCCTATATGATTGAGAAGGATGGAGGGCTGGAATTGATTAATTTTGCTCCCATAAACGGCATGAGAGGATGCTATGTGTCTACGGACTTTACGGACAGTTATCTCTTTGTGGCAGGTTATCATGATGGTAAGCTGACGGTTCTTAAATTGAATAAGGACGGTTCCATCGGGGAAATCACGGATGAGATTTATCATAAGGGGCTGGGAAGCATGGCGGAGAGGAATTTCAGACCTCATATTAACTGTGCCCGCATGACCCATGACAATAAATATCTGCTGGTGGCGGATCAGGGCATGGATCATGTGAATGTTTACCGCCTTGATATTGAGAAAGGAAAAGTATTTCTTGCGGATGTTATCAGAAGCGATTTGGAATCCGCACCCAGACATGTTAAGATATCTCAGGACGGAAAGTTTATTTATATCGTGCATGAATTAAAATGTTATATTGATGTCTATTCTTATGAGGATAGGGATAATATTCCCTATTTTGAGAAAATCCAGACGGTGCAGGAGATTGAGCCGGAGAGGGGAAGTGTCAATTCCGCCAGCGCCTTGAGTTTTTCCAAGGATTATAATTATCTGGTGAGTTCTCTTGCGGGGGATAATTCTGTGGTAATCTATAATGTCAACAAAAAGGACGGAACCCTGACCCCCAATTTAAGGCTTCCGATTAGTGGGGAGTACCCTAAGGATGCGGACTTATTCCCCAACAACAAATTCCTGGTTTCCTTAAACCATGAGAGCAATACCATGACATTTTTCCAGGTAGATTTAGAAAACGGAACCATGGTGATGAATGGTCCCGCTTTAAAGGTGGATGTGCCAAACTGTATTACATTCCACAAATTAAACCCTTAACAGTTCAGCCATGTCATTCATAGGCTGCATAAAAATCTTTTAAAAAATCCATGCGGGACGACAGATTAACCATCATGGCATCCAAAAGCGTGAGAGCAGTCATGCATTCCATGACCACCACGGCTCTGGGGACAATTATGGGGTCATGTCGTCCTTTTATCTGTACTTCAATTTCTTCATGATCTTTATTAATGGTCTGCTGGGGCTTAAAAATGGAAGGCGTGGGCTTCACATGTGCCCGAAGAACAATAGCGCTTCCGTCACTGATTCCTCCAAGAATCCCGCCTGCATGATTGGTGTTTTTGATGACCTGACCGCCGTCTGTGCGGAAAGCATCATTGTTTTCGCTGCCAAGGCGCAGGGAAACCTGCACACCGTCACCGATTTCCACGGCTTTTACGGCTCCGATGGACATAATGGCTTTGGCAAGATTGGCATCCAGCTTTTCAAANACAGGGTNGCCGATACCGGCGGGAACTCCCGTCACCACACATTCCATCACGCCTCCTGAGGAATCCAAATTCTGCCTTGTGTTTTCCAGATAAGCCACAGCTTTTTCATCGGCGTTTACATCTGGCATGGCAGTTTTGGTGGTGAGAATGGCCTTCTTATCAAAACGGGCAGGGTCGATTTCCACGGGACCAATGCTTTTGGTATAAGCACAGACCTCTATGCCTAATTGCGCAAGAATCTTACAGGCAATGGCTCCCGCCGCTACACGTCCGATGGTTTCCCTGCCGGAGGAGCGTCCGCCTCCCCTGTAATCCCTGAAACCATATTTTTGATCAAATGTATAATCCGCATGGCCGGGACGATAATAGGATGCAATTTCACTATAATCTTTGGAAATCTGGGAAGTGTTTTTCACCATCAAAGAAATTGGAGTGCCGGTGGTTTTTCCCTCAAAGACACCGGATAAGATTTCCACCAGATCATCCTCTTTTCTGGGGGTGGTAATATTGCTGGTGCCGGGCTTTCTGCGATCCAGATAAGCCTGCATATCCTCCGCGCTAAGAG
>WFLX010177026.1_pt1 | contig 20937 bp, 14 predicted proteins | sample 4967041 | NCBI WGS metagenome assembly WFLX01 (sample SAMN12857096, study PRJNA449069) | gut metagenome | isolation source: stool from male and female vole | host: Microtus ochrogaster | place: USA:Florida | collected 2017
AAAAGCGTAACGGATGCTAAGCTCGTTAAGAACCTCGCTAAGCACCGACGCTTTTTGAAGGGTTCCTTAAGAATTTGAGTTCTATCCGGGTTAAATTATTGGCTGACGGAAAACCAGCTAATGACTTCACTATAATTGTTCAATCTACTGTCTGGCTAATTGCTAAAGAATGGATCATTTCGCCTTAGTGAAGTTCTCAGTTGGGATTTGCGTTATTCAATACCCCAGCTCCGATGAAAAGGAATCCTTGAGGAAACAATTCGCGAACGCTTTATCGAGCGTGTTGACGAAAGGATTTCTTTTCATCGGAGCTACATACGCATACCCCATCTAAACGTTAATTTAGTGAGGGAAACTCTTGCAAGATAAGGCTTGAACACGCATAGTCGCTTTGTTATAATATACAATGTAAGAAGTAAATTTTATTAGGTTCTTGAAAAGGGTGCTTATACCAAGCACTCTTTTAGTCATATTAGGAATTTCTTCGAATTTCCAATATGACTAAAATCAAATATCGCACTGCGGCGGAAAGGAATGATGCCGCAAAAGCGGCCCGCCGCAGGCGGAGAATCCTGCAAGCAGGATTCTTTTTTACAATAAGCTGGCTCGCAAAGCGTGGCAGCGTTTGTTATGATAAGAAAGCTGGGAGATAACTATGCAGCAGGACAAAGAAAGAAGGATGGGCACGGAACCCATCGGCAGATTGATGATCAGTATGGCTGTGCCTTCCATTGTAGCGCAGGTCATAAATATTTTATACAACATTGTGGACAGGATCTATATCGGGCATATTGAAGGCGTGGGAATGGAAGCGCTTACCGGTGTGGGAGTCACATTCCCGATCATTACACTGATTTCCGCATTTTCTGCCTTTGCAGGAGCGGGGGGAGCACCCCTTGCTTCCATATGGCTTGGAAAAGGTGACAGAAAGCGGGCAGAAAAAATCCTCGGAAATGGTGTTTCTATGCTGCTTTTCTTTTCGCTGTTGTTGATGGGATTCTTTTATGTATTTGAAAAGCCGCTGCTGTATTTGTTTGGGGCCAGTGATGCAACGATTTCATATGCAGTAGATTACATTTCTATTTATTTGCTGGGAACCGTTTTTGTGGAACTTGCGCTGGGATTGAATGCGTTTATCATTTCTCAGGGACAGTCGCGAATTGCGATGATTGCTGTGCTGATCGGCGCTGCTGTCAACATCATTCTTGATCCGATTTTTATTTTTGGACTGCACATGGGGGTGAAAGGAGCAGCAAGAGCAACCGTGATTTCACAGGCGTTAAGCGCACTGTGGACTGTGGGCTTTTTGGTCAGCAGACAATCTTCCCTTACCATAAAGGCAGAAGCAATGAAGCCAGACCTGCATATTATCGGAAGCGTTATGGCGCTGGGCGTTTCTCCTTTTATCATGCGGGCTACGGAAAGTCTGATCAGCGTTGTGCTGAACAGCGGGCTGCAAAGATATGGCGGAGATATTTATGTGGGATCCTTAACCATTATGCAAAGCGTGATGCAGATGTACGCCGCGCCGCTGGGAGGTTTTACCCAAGGTGTGCAGCCGATTATCAGTTATAATTTTGGGGCAGGAAATTTTGACAGGGTAAAGAAATTATATCGCAGCATGATTGCCAGCTGCTTTCTATTTGCAGCATCAGCGACGATTCTCATCATTATTTTTCCTGGATTTTTTGCAGGGATGTTCACGAACGATGCGGCGCTGATCCGCCTAGTGGAGCAGATGATGCCGATTTTTATGTTTGGCATGCTTGTGTTCGGACTTCAGCAGGGGATTCAGCCTACCTTTCTGGCATTGGGACAGGCGAAGCTATCTTTCTTTATCGCTATATTCNGCAAGGTGATTCTACTGGTTCCATTGGCGTTGATTCTGCCGCTTAAGTTTGGCGTTATGGGAATTTATTATGCAGAGCCCATATCGGATGTGCTCTCGGCAACTATGGCGACGACACTGTTCTTGCTGAATATTAAAAAGATTGTTTCCAAGGAAACGCTGCAGAAGATAAAATAATGAAAAACAATTGTTTTCACTGGTAAAGTTTGTTATAATCGTGATTGTGCAGGCAGCAGGAAGGCTGCTTGTAAATAAGTCCGTATGTGTAAGCCGCCCGGGCGGCAGAATGGAGGAAAAATGAAAGGTAATATTGTAGTTGGACAGTCTGGCGGACCTACAGCCGTAATCAACTCATCTGTAGCAGGTGTATACGCAGCAGCAAAGAAGCTTGGCGTTAAGAAAGTATACGGTATGGTTCANGGTATTGAAGGATTTNTAGAGGACAGGATGATCGAGCTGGAAGAGTATCTTGACGATCCTACAGGAATCGAATTGTTAAAGAGAACTCCTTCCGCATTTTTAGGCTCATGCCGCTTTAAAATGCCTAAGATCGAGGGACATGAGGATGTATACGAGAAAGTANNTGAGATCATGGAAAAGCATGATATNGAGTGTCTGTTCTATGCAGNCGGAAATGATTCTATGGATACNGTAAAAATGTTATCCGATTATGCGGCAGCACATGGCAAAACACAGAGATTTATGGGCGTTCCCAAGACCATTGACAATGACCTGCCTGTAACAGACCATTGCCCTGGATACGGTAGCGCAGCAAAATATATCGCATCCAGCTTGAAAGAAGTAATTCGTGACAATGAGTCCTTCGGCGCTAAGAAGCCCACGATCTGTATCGTAGAGATTATGGGACGTAATGCCGGATGGCTTACAGCAGCAGCAGCGCTGGCAAAGGGTGACGACTGCAGCGGTGCAGATGCAATCTACCTTCCGGAGAAGGTATTTGACATGGATGCATTCATGGCGAAAGTAAAACATCTTGCAGAAACGAAGTCTTCTGTTGTTATTGCAGTTTCAGAAGGTATTCATATTGCGGACGGACGTTATGTCTGCGAGCTGGCTAATGAAAATGTTGCAGTGGATGCATTTGGACATAAGCAGATGTCTGGTACAGCAGCTTATCTGGCACAGAAGATTGCAGAGGAGACAGGCTTAAAGACAAGAGCAATTGAGTTCTCCACACTTCAGAGAGCAGCAACACACCTTGCTTCTCTTACGGATATCAATGAGGCATTTCAGGTTGGACATGATGCGGTCATGGCAGCAGAGGATGGAAAGACTGGCATGATGATTACACTGGACAGAAACGGTGATGATCCTTATCAGTGCGGCACAAGCGCATATGACATTCATGCCATTGCTAATGTCGAGAGACCGGTACCCGCTGAGTGGATCACAGAAGATGGCTGTGGTTTGAATGACGGTTATATTAAATATGCAAGACCTCTGATTATGGGTGAACTTCTTCCTATTTTTGTAAATGGCGTACCCCGCCATCTGGTTCGGAAATAAATAAGTAAAAGGCAGGCCGGCTTTCTTTGGCTGTCCTCTTTATAGAGGACATGCCATGGGGCTGGCTGTTTTCTTGACTAAATTTGGAAAATATTATATTCTATGTATAGCTTTTGGATAGGAGGGATGAGCGCTATGGTATCAAATATCGTGGGGAACTATCTGGTAGAGAACAATGTGATTACCTTGGAGCAGTTCAAGGATCTGATCAGAGAACAGCGGAAAGTAAGAGTGAAATTGGGATTGATTGCAGTTGCAGAAGGACTGATGACGCAGGAGGAAGCGGATAAGGTCAATCGGCTGCAAGCAGTGATGGATAAACGTTTTGGTGATATAGCGATTGAAAAGGGATACTTAACAAAAGGGCAGGTAGAAGCACTTTTAAAGAAGCAGGGAAATGCTTATCTGGTATTTGCCCAGACCCTTGAAAATCAGGACTTGATGACCATTGAGCAGCTCGAACAGTATATGATNGACTTTCAAAGAGATCATAATCTCACCTNTTCCGNTATGGAAGATTTGAAAAGTAATGATGTGGACCGGATTCTCCCGTTGTACATGCCGATTGAAGGAGAACAGTACTTAAATGTGATTGGAACGGCAATTCGTACGCTTCTCCGCTGTGTTGATACCGATATTTATCCGGAGAAAGCGTATTTGACAAAGCGGTGCGAGGCGGACAACGGTGCGGTTCAGTTTGTTGAGAGCGAGCACAACATTACCTGTGCTTTGACCGGTAAGGGGCAGGCACTCCTTCCGACAGCATCTATTTTTGGAAAAGAGGAATTTTTGGNAGTCAATATGNATNCATTGGNTGCAATCGGGGAGCTCTTNAACTGTNTTAATGGTNTGTATGCTACGGCACTTAGTNAGGGCGGAATTTCCACGGAGTTGTATCCCCCNGAATATTCAGATCNGATCAATANAAATCAGAAGTGAAGAAATGTTGGTGATTCCCCTGCACATTATGGGGCAGAAGATTCATTTTGTTGCAGCAATTGATCAAAAAATAGAAATGGAGCGGGAGGCATAAAGTATGGCAGATATTTTGATTGTAGATGATTCAAGAACATCACGAAAGATTCTGAGAGAAATCTTGGAGACTGCCGGACATACAATCATTGGAGAGGGTGTGGATGGGGAAGATGGTTATTTGAAATACAAAGAACTAAAACCGGATCTGGTCACTCTGGATATCACCATGCCGAAGTTAGATGGAATTGAGGCGCTTCAGCTGATCAAAAAATGTGATGAGGATGCGCTTGTTGTGATGATTACGGCAGCAGGACAAAAGGAAAAGATGATTCAGGCAATAAAACATGGAGCAGTAGAATTCATCACCAAGCCTTATGAGCCGGATGATGTAAAGGATGTCATTGAAAAAGTATTGAGCTAATTGAGGAATCCAGAGGAAGCTCTGGATTTTCCTATGCGTTCAAAGCAGAAAGCTGGTTTGGTTATGGTATCAATTAAGGATGTAGCTAAGCACGCAGGAGTGGCGATCTCAACCGTTTCTAAGGTGTTGAATAACTATCCAAATGTCAGTGAAGAGATGAAAGTGAAAGTGATCCGGGCTGTGGAGGAACTAAATTTTGTCCCCAATTCGGTGGCGGCGGCACTTTCTTCCAAACAGGCGGGACGGGTGGCGCTTCTGGTAAACTTAAATGAAAAAACACAGGCAATTGATGAGATTGGGATGCAATATATTTCCGGAGCCATCAACAAGGCAATGGAATTAAACTTAGACGTGATCACACTTTTTTTCTTTATGTTTAAGAATAAAACGACGGAAGAGCTTATCCGGTATCTTCAGTCACAAAGCATAACAGGGATTATTATCTATGGTGTGTCTAAGGAAGATAAAGTACTACATGGACTTGTAGCGAGCCAAAAGTTTAAATGTGTGGTTGTGGATGCACCTTTGGTTAATGAAAGCACCTCATCAGTAGGGATTGACCATCGCAGGGCACAGTACGATGTGGCAAAGAAAACCGTAGAAGAGAATAAGTGCAAAAACATTTTGTATATTGCAGGTAAGAGAAACGGCTACGTTTCTGATGAACGCCTGAAGGGAATGTCAGATTTGGCAAAGGAACTCGAATTGACTGTGATGGTCAGGAATGGTGAATTTTCAGAACTGCAGGCAAGGAATATTACCATGCGGTATGCCAAAAACAAAGATGCAGTGGTATGTGCTTCGGATCTGATGGCAATCGGAGCAATGAAAGCCCTGATTGAAATGGATATTTTCCGGCCGGTATGCGGGTTTGACGGCATTATTCTGATGGGATATGTGGGAAAACAAATGAATACGGTAGGACAGGATTTCGCCGGAATATCTAAAAGAGCGATGGAGGAATTACAGCTTTTGATGAGCGGAGAAAAGGGGCGGAATGTTCAGATGGAGCATACTTTAATAAGAATGAGATATGAAGATATAATCTGTTGAAAGATACTTGCGGAAAACGTTTTCTTGTGGTACACTCAAGAAAACGAAAGGATTCATTTTCAAATAGGAGGAGATTATGGCAGCGCAAACAAATTTACAGAAGGACATTTTAGTGCTCAACCTGGAACCGCAGATGGAGGATATTGCAAAGGATCTGTTTGGAAAAGGGGTTGTGGAACTGACTGATCAGGAAGTTTACTATGTTGTACTGATCCTTACCAAGCGTCTGATGGCGGTTTCAGACAGTAACGAGGGAGAAAAAAAGATTTATTATATTTCTGCCGAGTTTTTGATTGGCAAGCTTTTATCCAATAATTTGATTAACCTGGGCATATATGAGAAGGTTGAGAAGATACTGGAGAGCAAGGGTAAAAACCTTTCTGTGATTGAAGAAATAGAGCCGGAACCATCCCTTGGAAACGGCGGTTTAGGGAGACTTGCAGCATGTTTCCTTGATTCCATTGCAACATTAGGATTCCCGGGAGAAGGCATAGGACTTAATTATCATTTTGGTCTTTTTAAACAGGAGTTTAAAAACAGGCTGCAGACGGCAGAAAAGAATGACTGGATTGAAGAGAAATCATGGCTCACCAAGACAGATGTGACGTTTGACGTACATTTTGGCGACAGAAAAGTAGTGTCGAGGCTTTATGATATTGACGTTGCAGGTTATGACAGTGGTGTTAATAAGCTTCGCTTGTTTGATGTAGAGTCGGTTGACGAGGATCTGGTAGAGAAAGGCATTGACTTTGATAAGGAAGCCATTGAAAAGAATCTGACTTTGTTTTTGTATCCAGATGATTCGGACGAAGCCGGTAACCTGCTCCGTATTTATCAGCAGTATTTTATGGTATCCAATGCGGCACAGCTGATTCTCCGTGAGATGAAGGAAAAGAAATATGATCTGCGCAGAATGTATGAGCACGCCGTGATTCAGATCAATGATACCCATCCCACCATGGTGATTCCCGAACTGATTCGAATTCTGGTAGAAGAAAAAGCATTCAGCATGGATGAAGCGATTGCGGTTGTGAGTCAGACCTGTGCATACACCAATCACACGATTTTGGCGGAGGCGTTGGAAAAATGGCCGCTAAAATATCTGGAGAAAGTGGTTCCGCAGCTTGTACCTTATATTAAGGAGCTGGATAAGCGGGTTGCTGCCAAGTACAAGGACCCTGCGGTTCAGATCATTGATAAGGATAAGAGAGTGCATATGGCTCATATCGATATTCACTACGGTTTTTCTGTAAACGGAGTGGCAGCTATCCATACGCAGATCTTAAAGGATACCGAGTTAAATGCTTTTTATAAGCTTTATCCGGAGAAGTTTAATAATAAGACCAATGGTATTACCTTCCGAAGATGGCTGCTTGGCTGTAATCGTGAGCTTTCGGCCTTCCTTTCAGAAAAGATTGGCGACGGATTTAAGAAGGATGCGGATAAGCTGGAGAAGCTGCTTGATTTCCAGGAGGATCAGGAGGTTTTGGATCAGCTGGCCCAGATCAAGATGAACCGTAAAAAGGAACTTGCTGCCTATGTAAAAGAAAAAGAGGGCGTAGAGCTGAATCCGGATGCTATTTTTGATATTCAGATTAAAAGGCTTCATGAATACAAGCGTCAGCAGATGAACGCATTGTATATTATTCATAAATATTTGGAAATCAAGGGCGGAAAGAAGCCCCAAAGACCTATCAATTTCATTTTTGGAGCAAAGGCAGCTCCTGCCTATGTGATTGCGCAGGATATTATTCACCTGCTTTTGGTGCTTCAGGAGATTGTAAATAATGACCCGGATGTAAGTCCTTATATGACAGTGCTTATGGTGGAGAATTATAATGTCAGCTATGCGGAGAAGCTGATACCGGCCTGTGATATTTCTGAGCAGATTTCACTTGCCTCCAAGGAAGCTTCCGGCACCGGAAACATGAAATTTATGTTAAACGGTGCGGTTACGCTGGGAACCTCAGATGGTGCAAATGTGGAGATCCATGAGCTTGTCGGCGACGATAATATTTATATTTTCGGTGAAAAGTCTGAGACCGTCATTGAACACTATGCCAAGGCAGATTACGTTTCTAAGGATTATTATAAGAAGAGCCCGGTGATTAAAGAAGCCGTGGATTTCATTGTCGGGAAACAGGCTCTCAAGGCAGGGCATAAGGAGAATCTAAACCGCCTTTATAAGGAGTTAATCGGTAAAGATTGGTTTATGACGCTGCTTGATTTGGAGGACTACATCAAGGTGAAGGATCAGGCGCTGGCTGATTACGAGGACCGCCAGAAATGGAAAAAGATGATGCTTGTGAATATTGCAAAGGCAGGCTTCTTCTCATCTGATCGGACCATTGCGGAGTATAACCGAGATATTTGGAAATTGAAATAAAGAAGTTGGAGTGCAGGCAGGACATATGCAGAAGTGTCCTGCCTGCATTTTTGTATTGCTGTGGGTTTAAATATTCTATTTTTTATACAAAAAAATGCTATAATAAAATTTAAGGGGGATGTCATGGAAATTAATTGGAGGAGGCAATGAACAGTCAGAATATTATTGCTTTTTTGGTATACATCGGGATAGTGATTGCATGTTATGTGTGCATCAAGGAATTTGTGCATAATTTGTTGATCATAAGCATTAAGGAAAAGGTGGCAGTGCGCGATGCTGAGACAAAATTTTCCATAATAACGATAGTTTATATTACTTGCTTGTATGTGCAGTCTATAATTGGACTGTTGCCGCTGTTTGCAGGTAAATCTCATTTTATATTTTATACATGGTCTGATCATGTGGTTTACTATTTTTTTACTTCTATAGGTCTTTTTTTACTGGGTACTATGAATCTGGCAAACACGGAGTTTTTATATTTAGGAAAGAAGGTGCGGCAGGTCAAAAGAATATGGATCATATTGAAGATTGGCATGCTTCCCTTTTATCTGCTAAATGGGATACATTATCTATATGCGATAGAACCTCCGAAAGAGGGGGAGTGGGGTTATGCGTTATCAATAGTGTTTTTAATTGCTTTGGTTCCTGTTATGCTGTTTGCTGTTCCATGTGTGTTCAACTTCCTGAATGGGTGTATCGGATGGAATTACATTTATTATTTGAGAGGGCAGAGCGGGGATAAAAAGCATCCATCCAAGATCCATTATGTTCTCCAGTCCCTTCCGGTTTTGGATCTGATCAGTATGGCAGTGATACTGAAAAGATATAGGGTATCCCTAGAAAATGAAGAAGAAATAACTGCCGAAAGAATATTACCCGAGGAAGGTACGGCTGAGCCGGAGAAACGAAAAAAAAGGAAGATGAAAGATGCAGGGATTTTCTTTGGAGTTATTTTGTTTTTTACAGTAACTTATTTTTGGCCGCAACTCAAGGAGATCATGATTCCGAAACCAACAGTTTATGAGATGACTGAGGAAGAAAAGAGGCTGCTTAAGTATATGTATACATATACAGCATGGTATGAGGAAATAGAAACAGGCGAGTTGCACAAAAGGCAGGTGAAAGAATTAGAGATTATCCGTTTTGCCTTAAAAAGTATTGAGGAAAGATATCCGGAAACTCAGTTTTCAATATTCGGTGCGAAAAGTTTGGTGGATGGCTGCGAATTTTATGTAAGAGAAGAAAGCAGCGGCCTTATTTTTAAAATGTATGTCTATGATGGCGAGGAATTAACTGAACAGGACAATTTGTATGCGTATTTCTTGAGGGAAAAGTGGAACGCCTATATAGAAGAAGCACTAGGGGAAAAAATAGATGGAGTTGTAAAAGCAGAATGTTCCGAATGGAAAGCGGTGGAGGGTGAAAAGTATACGGATATATCCATAGAAATGATTTTGGAGAAAGGACTTGAAACAGTTCCCGGAAATGTGGAAATTTCCATTTCGGCAAAAGGAAAATCAGAAGAGGAGTGCAGGGAGCAACGGGAGATGATAACGGAAAGCATTAGGGAGCTTCAGATTCCAGTGGATTTTTGGGTGTATTTTTTTGATGAAACGGAAGAGGAAATATTGTCGGAGGGAAGGGAAGAGAAAGAAATTTACAACTTTTGGATATGGTCGAAAGATTTCACTTAGACCATAGCCAGAAGCAGTCTAAATGGTATAGGTTCGTTTATATCTATGGGAAAATTGTATTGACAGAAATTCCCAAAACCTATATATTTAAAAATAGTAATAATTACTGATTTTAAGGAGGTATTTTATGAATCAAAGTGCATTTCATAAGCTATCATACGGGGTTTATGTAGTCAGTACATGGGATGAAGGGCGTCCTGCAGGCTGTATAGCCAACAGTGCCATGCAGATTACGTCAAAGCCGGCTTCCATAGCGGTCAGCATTAATCACGATAATTATACCAACAAATGCATTGAGCAAAGCGGACGTTTTGCCATTTCCATTCTGGCAGAGGATTCGGATCCATCCATAATTGGAACTTTCGGATTTCAGTCCGGAAAGGATGTGGACAAATTTGCACAGGTGAAGTATGCAGTGGAGGATCATATGCCGGTGATCACAGATTCCTGTGGGTATATTGTCTGCCGGGTCATTGATAAGATGGAAACAGCCACACATACCGTATTTTTGGGAGAAGTGGAAGGGGCGGAGGTATTTGGAAACAGAAGCGCCATGACCTACGCGTACTATCATCAGGTGGTTAAGGGAAAGAGTCCGAAGAATGCACCTACGTATATTCCGGAAGAGGAAGAAAAGAAAGAGAACGGTCCTGTAAAGAAATTCCAGTGCCAGGTGTGCGGTTATGTGTATGAGGGAGAGGAACTGCCCGCGGACTATAAGTGCCCTATATGTGGAATGGGGACAGATCAGTTTACGGAAATCTGAAACCAGATAGAAGAATTTTTTAATTGCGGAGGATAAAAGATGAATTTAAAAGGAACAAAGACAGAAGCAAATTTGATGATTGCATTTGCCGGAGAATCACAGGCAAGAAACAAATACACCTACTTTGCATCTAAGGCAAAGAAAGATGGCTATGTGCAGATTGCGGCGATTTTTGAAGAGACAGCTGACAATGAAAAAGAACATGCAAAAATGTGGTACAAGCTGTTAAATGACGGAATTGGCTCCACTGTGGACAATCTGAAGGAAGCTGCTGACGGCGAAAATCACGAATGGACAGATATGTATGTTTCTTTTGCAAAAGAGGCAAGAGAAGAAGGGTTTGAGGAGATTGCAAAGCTGTTCGAAGGCGTGGCAGCTATAGAGAAAGAGCATGAAGAGAGATATCGTAAGCTTCTTGCAAATATTGAGGGTGATCTGGTATTTTCCAAAGATGGTGACGTTGTATGGCAGTGTGCTAACTGCGGACATATCTGTGTAGGGCAGAAGGCTCCTGAAGTATGCCCGGTATGTGCACACCCGCAGTCTTATTTCCAGGTGAAGGCAGAAAATTATTAAAATGGTTATAAAAGGAGAAGGTAAATGGAAGAGACAATGAAGGACTACGAAAAGGAGCTGGAGGCTTCTTTTCGTAAGATCAGTGAAGGCGATGTAATTTCCGGAACCGTCATTGATGTGAATGAGGAAGAAGTGACGCTGGATCTTAAATATTATACGCAGGGGATCATCAAGGCAGAGGATATGAGCAATGATCCTGGATTTTCAGTTCTTGCGGATGTCCATGCAGGAGATGTGATCGAGGCTACGGTTGTGCGTATGGATGACGGACAGGGAAATATCCTTTTGTCCAAAAAGGAAGCAACAGCGGTGCTTGCCTGGGATGTACTTACAAAGTATATGGAGGAGAAAACTGACATTAGTGTCAAAGTTAGCGAGACCGTAAATGCGGGAGTTGTGGCGTATGTGGAAGGAATTCGTGGGTTTATTCCGGCTTCTCAGCTTGCCCTTTCCTACGTAGAGAACACAGAAGAATATATGGGCAGTAAATTGACTGTAAGAGTCATAACTGTAGATCGTGAAAAAGAAAAGCTGGTACTTTCTGCCAAGGAAATATTACGGGAGCAGGCGAAAGAGGAACATGATCACAAGGTGGCAATGATTGTGCCGGGAACCGTGTTGGAGGGAATTGTAGAGAGCTTGCAGCCCTACGGAGCTTTCGTTGACCTGAAAGACGGATTGAGCGGCTTGGTTCATATTTCACAGATTTGTGAAAGAAGGATTAAAAAGCCTTCCGAGGTTCTTAAGGTTGGGGACAAGGTTAAAGTTAAGGTGTTAAATACCGATGATGGTAAAATATCTCTGAGTATTAAAGCGGCCACGCAGGAGCAGGAAGCAGAAGAGATGGAAAGCCTTGATACAAAGCAGTTCTCCTCTGATGAATCGGTTGGAACCAGTCTGGGAGATTTGTTTAAAAAGCTTGGATTATAAAGATCCAGGTCATGTATGACATGTTCTGTATGACCCGGACTGCCATGCAGGAAAGCAGAAAGAGGAAAATATGTTTCAATATTGTTTGTTCGATTTAGACGGGACGCTTACGGATCCGAAAGAAGGAATCACAAAATCGGTTCAGCATGCTTTAAGAGCCTTTGGAATTGAAGAACCGGATTTAAGTAAGTTAGAACCTTTCATTGGACCGCCGCTTATAGACAGCTTTATGGAGTTTTACGGGTTTGATGAAGCTGAGGCAAGAAAAGCGGTGGATGTATACCGGGAAAGATTTGCTCCCATTGGCGTGCTGGAAAATAAACTGATTCCGGGGACGGAGCAGATGCTGTCTCACGCTAAGGAAAAGGGTATTCATATGGCAGTAGCTTCCAGCAAACCGCTATGTTTTGTGCGTCAGATTTTGCAGCATTTTGATATTGACCAATATTTTGAGGTGGTCATAGGAAGTGAACTGGATGGAAGCGGCTGTGCCAAGGAAGAGGTTGTTGAGAAAGCGCTGGCGAGGTTAGGAGTCAGTTCTATGAATGAGCAGAAGCGGCATCTCTGTTGTGCCATGATCGGTGACCGTAAATTTGATATACAGGGTGCAAAGGCACACGGACTCACCGGAATCGGGGTCAGCTTCGGCTATGCTGCAAAGGGAGAGTTAGAGAAAGCCGGGGCAGAGTACATTGTAGATAATATGGCAGAGTTGGAAGAGCTTTTGACAGAAATGCCTGATGGGATAGGCGATGGGAACTCCGGCAGGAGCCCCGACGGGGGGGAATCGATTTGAATTTCTGGAAAGATATCAATACAAGGTGGAATCGTGAGAGTATCAGAGAATGGAGTTCCATCAGAAAAACCGCTTACATATTGCTGCCGCTTTTAATTTATTTTCTGGTTCATGATGCGGCAGAGGTACTTTTGTGGATGTTTCTGAATTCCTTCTTGGAGGGCGCAGGAGACAGAATCCGAGGCTTTATGAGTCAAAACAGATACACAGTAAGCGGAATTATCGGAGGACTGGCAATTCTGATCGGATTTTGGGTTGTCCGTAAAAGTATTATGGTGGAAATCACCGGTCAGGAAAAGGACAAGCTCTTTCCGGCAAGGCTGGACAAGAAAATAATCGGATATTGTTTTTTGGGCGGATTTGCATTTTTGACAGCATTTGGACTGAATCTGCTGTTTGATCTTGTGGGACTGAGCGGAAGCTCTCAGACTTTTTCACAGGTGGTGAAAGCACAGTATGGGGTAGAATTCGTGTGCGGATTGATTCTGTATGGAATTTTGTCACCGGTTGTGGAGGAAGCGGTTTTCAGAGGACTGATCTATAATCGAATGAAGCGATGTTTTCACCCTAAAATTGCGCTGGTTTGTTCGGCACTCATATTTGGCGCTTATCATGGAAATCTGGTACAGGCAATATATGGTGCAATACTGGGATTTTTGATTGCCTATACATATGAAAGATATGGCAGTTTTGCTACTCCGGTTATTTTTCATGGGGTAGCTAATGTGAGTATTTATGCTATTACCTATAATAACGCACTGGGACAAATGGGAAGATCCACAAAAATTGTCACCGCGTTGATTTCGCTTTTGGGAGCAGGACTCTTCTTAATTTATATTATACGGTGTACAAATTTTAAAAATGAAAAGAAATTATCAGACAAATAGGTCAGAAAAACAGAAAAGTCAAATAATCTGACAAAATTGAAAAAAGTAAGTGTTTACAATTAAAATAAATAGGTGTATAGTAGTTGCAGGTCGCAATGGAGCGAGTTAGAAGCTCTTTGCGACCTTTTTGGCGTGTAAAGCCCTGTCAAGCGTCTGTATGCTGGCTATGCTTGCATAAGCCGGCATACAGACATTTGACAGGCAAGGCGACATGAGCACGTAGAGCAATTGCTCGGAGTGCGAATGCTCGGAGTGCGAATGCCACCGGTAGATGCAAAAGTGCGCAGCACGAAGCATCTGGCATTTACACAGTTAATGCAGGAAGGAGAAAAGTATGTTTGACGTAAAAAGAAACGTACCGCAGGCGCCGCTTTATCGCCCGGAGTTTGAACATGATAACTGCGGCATTGGGGCCTGTGTGAATATTAAGGGAGCAAAAAGCCGGGAGACCGTGGAGAATGCGCTTAAGATCGTGGAAAATCTTGAGCACCGNGCCGGAAAGGATGCGGAAGGACAGACCGGAGANGGNGTAGGNATCCTGACCCAGATTCCCCATAAGTTTTTCAAAAAGGCAACAGCCTCTCTTGGCATCAACTTGGGCGGAGAAAGAGANTANGGTGTAGGCATGTTCTTTTTNCCGCAGGATGAGCTTCGCAAAAATCAGGCAAAGAAAATGTTTGAGATTATTGTGGAGAAGGAAGGNNTGGANTTNTTAGGATGGNGGGAGGTTCCTACGGAGCCGTCCGTANTNGGACATAANGCNGTGGAATGCATGCCTCATATTATGCAGGCNTTTGTGAAAAAGCCGGNGGGTGTGGAAAAGGGCATTGCCTTTGACCGNCTCCTNTATGTNGCAAGACGGGTTTTTGAGCAGTCTTCCGATGACACTTATGTGGTTTCCTTATCCAGTCGCACCATTGTTTATAAAGGAATGTTTNTGGTGGGACAGCTCCGCACCTTCTTTGGNGATCTGCAGGATAAGGATTTTGAATCGGCCATTGCCATGGTTCATTCCAGATTTTCTACGAATACAAATCCAAGCTGGGANCGGGCACATCCTAACCGNTTCATTGTACATAACGGCGAGATCAATACGATCCGTGGAAATGCGGATAAGATGCTGGCCCGGGAGGAAAATATGGAGTCTGAGCACTTAAAAGGACTGCTCCATAAGGTACTTCCGGTAGTCAACACTGCAGGCTCCGATTCTGCAATGCTGGATAACACTCTGGAATTTCTGGTTATGAGCGGAATGGATCTTCCTCACGCNGTNATGATCACAATTCCGGAGCCATGGGCAAATAACCGGACCATGTCTCAGCACAAAAAGGATTTTTANCAATATTATGCGACTATGATGGAACCCTGGGATGGGCCGGCCTCNATACTTTTCTGTGACGGAGATGTGATGGGAGCAGTGCTTGACCGAAATGGTCTACGCCCTTCCCGCTACATGATCACGGATGATGATACACTGATTCTTTCCTCAGAGGTGGGAGTTTTGGACATTGACCCTGCCAAAATTCTGGTCAAAGAACGGCTTCGTCCGGGCAAGATGCTCCTNGTGGATACGAAGCAGGGGAGAGTGATCGATGATGATGAATTAAAGGAGTCCTATGCTTCCAGACAGCCTTATGGAGAGTGGCTTGACAGCAATCTGGTACAGCTTCATGATTTAAAGATTCCNAATGAGAGGGTGCCTGAATTTACAGATGAAGAAAGGCAGCGTCTGCAGAAGGCATTTGGCTACGCTTATGAAGAATTAAAGACCAGTATCCTTCCTATGGCGAAAAACGGNGGAGAGGCGATTGCCGCTATGGGTGTGGACACACCGATTCCGGTACTCAGTAAGACGAATCACCCGCTGTTTCACTACTTCAAGCAGNTGTTTGCNCANGTTACNAANCCGCCCATTGATGCCATCCGTGAGGAGGTAGTGACGGCAACTACGGTTTACGTGGGAACAGACGGAAATATTTTGGAGGAGATTCCCAAAAACTGTAATATGCTGCGGGTCAACAATCCGATTTTGACCAATACGGATGTGATGAAGATCAAGAGCATGAAAAAGGATGGGTTTAAGGCAGCGGTTATTCCCATTACCTATTATAAAAATACCAGCCTTGAGCGTGCCATTGACCGACTGTTTGTGGAGGTGGACCGGGCTTATAGAGACGGTGCCAATATTATTATTTTGTCAGACAGAGGAGTGGATGAGAATCACGTGGCAATTCCGTCGCTGCTGGCGGTTTCAGCACTGAATCAGCATCTGGTTGTAACAAAGAAAAAGACNTCCGTTGCGCTGATTTTGGAGTCCGGAGAGCCCAGGGAGGTGCATCATTTTGCAACCCTTTTGGGATACGGAGCCTGNGCNATCAATCCTTANCTTGCGCAGGAGTCTATCCGGGAGTTGATNNATAATCATATGCTGGATAAGGANTATTATGCNGCAGTGGANGATTACAATAATGCCNTTCTNCACGGGATTGTTAAGATTGCNTCCAAAATGGGGATCAGCACCATTCAGTCCTATGAGGGATCACAGATTTTTGAAGCCATTGGAATTGATAAGGAAGTNATNAATAAATATTTCCCTCATACCGTATGCCGTGTGGGCGGAATTACCATAAAGGANATTGAAAAGCAGGTGGATACGCTTCATTCCAGAGCGTTNGACCCGTTGGGNCTTGCNAATGACCTGACACTGGATAGTGTAGNACACCANAAGATGAGAAGCGGAGCGGATGAACACCTTTATAATCCGGCNACNATCCATATGCTTCAGGNATCTACCAGACGGGGCGACTATGAGATGTTTAAGCAGTATACTGCACTGGTCAATGATGAGGAATCCGTGAAGAATCTCCGTGGACTGATGGATTTTAACTATCCGAAAAAGGGTGTTCCGATTGAAGAAGTGGAAAGCGTAGATTCCATCGTCACCCGGTTCAAAACAGGCGCTATGTCCTATGGTTCCATTTCCAAGGAAGCTCATGAGACGCTGGCGATTGCCATGAACCGCCTCCATGGACGTTCCAATTCCGGAGAGGGTGGTGAAGAGCTTGATAGACTGACTGTTGGAGTCGATGGCGTAAATAAGTGTTCAGCGATCAAGCAGGTAGCTTCCGGACGATTTGGGGTGACCAGCCGTTATCTGGTAAGTGCAGATGAGATCCAGATTAAGATGGCACAGGGGGCAAAGCCCGGAGAAGGCGGTCATCTTCCGGGAGGAAAAGTGTATCCATGGATTGCAAAGACCAGACATTCGACACCCGGAGTGGGATTGATTTCTCCCCCGCCGCACCACGATATTTATTCCATTGAGGATTTGGCGGAGTTAATTTATGATTTGAAGAATGCCAATAAGAAGGCAAGAATCAGCGTAAAACTGGTTTCGGAGGCGGGCGTGGGAACCGTAGCGGCCGGTGTGGCAAAGGCAGGCGCTCAGGTAATTTTGGTATCTGGTTATGACGGCGGTACCGGCGCAGCCCCCAGAAATTCCATTCACAATGCGGGACTTCCTTGGGAACTGGGTTTGGCGGAGACCCATCAGACGCTGATCATGAACGGTCTTCGAAATAAGGTAAGGATTGAGACAGACGGAAAGCTGATGAGCGGTCGTGATGTGGCCATTGCAGCTCTGCTTGGAGCGGAAGAGTTTGGTTTTGCAACGGCTCCGCTGGTAACCATGGGCTGCGTGATGATGAGAGTCTGCAATCTGGATACCTGTCCGGTAGGTGTTGCCACTCAGAATCCGGAGCTTCGAAAGAATTTTAAAGGAAAACCCGAGTATGTAATGAATTTTATGCGGTTCATTGCTCAGGAACTTCGGGAGTATATGGCAAAGCTTGGTGCCCGCACCGTGGATGAACTGGTGGGACATACGGAGCTTTTGAAGATTAAGGAGAATCTGACCGATGCACAGAAGCAGATTGATTTAAGTATGATCCTTCAAAATCCTTATGCAGGAGGAAAAGAACAGGTAACCTTTGATCCGAAGCAGGTTTATGATTTTAAGCTGGAAAATACGGTAGATGAAAAGGTGCTTTTAAAGCAGCTTGGAAAAGCAATGCAGAGTAAGACGAAGAGAAGCATTGAAGTGGAAGTGAAAAATACAGACCGTGCTTTCGGAACGATTTTGGGAAGTGAGATTACCAGAACGCTGGGAGATGAACTTCCGGAGGATACCTATCGGGTTCTGTGCAGTGGAGCAGGCGGACAGAGCTTTGGCGCTTTTATTCCCAAGGGGCTTACCTTGGAACTTGTTGGAGATTCCAANGATNNTTTNGGAAAGGGACTTTCNGGCGNAAAATTAATCGTATACCCGCCGAAAGGAAGCTGCTTTAAGGCATCAGAAAATATTATTATTGGTAACGTGGCGCTTTACGGGGCAACCAGCGGCAAGGCATTTATTGCCGGTGTGGCCGGAGAACGCTTCTGTGTACGGAACTCAGGAGCCATTGCGGTGGTGGAAGGCGTAGGAGATCACGGCTGTGAATACATGACCGGCGGACGTGTGGTTGTGCTGGGAAGAACTGGAAAGAATTTTGCCGCAGGCATGAGCGGAGGGATTGCTTATGTGCTGGATGAGGACAATGATTTGTACATCCGATTGAATAAAGAGATGGTTTCTTCCTATGAAGTTACTTCCAANTANGANGTAATCGAANTGAAGGAAATGATCAAGGANCANGTTGCTCTTACAAATTCGGAAAAAGGAAANCTGNTTCTGGATCATTTTAAGGATTATCTGCCGAAGTTTAAAAAGATCATNCCTCATGACTATGAGCAGATGCTGACNACCATTGTGCAGATGGAAGAAAAAGGATTAAGCGCAGAACAGGCACAGATNGAAGCNTTTTATGCNATTAAGGCTGCGAAATAGGAAGGGAGTGAATGAAATGGGAAAACCAACAGGATTTATGGACTATAAAAGAGAAGTATCAAAGGATGTAAAGCCTAAGGAGAGAATTAAGAATTTCAAAGAATTCCATGAGCACCTTCCAAGAGAAAAGCAGCAGCTTCAGGGAGCACGGTGTATGGAATGCGGCGTCCCCTTCTGNCAGTCGGGAATGACGATCTGCGGCATGACCAGCGGATGCCCGCTGCATAATCTGGTGCCGGAGTGGAATGATCTGGTTTATATGGGAAACTGGCAGCAGGCCTATAATCGTCTGACCAAGACCAACAGCTTTCCGGAGTTTACTTCAAGGGTGTGTCCGGCGCTCTGCGAAGCCGCATGTACCTGCGGGCTGATCGGGGAACCGGTATCTACGAAAGAGAATGAATATGCTATCATTGAATATGCTTACGAGCAGGGCTATGCAGATCCCAAACCGCCGAAAGTGCGTACCGGTAAAAAGGTTGCAGTAGTGGGAAGCGGTCCTTCGGGGCTGGCTGTGGCAGACCAGCTGAATAAAAGGGGACACAGTGTGACCGTTTATGAGCGTTCTGACAGGATTGGCGGACTTTTGATGTACGGCATTCCNAATATGAAGCTGGAAAANCAGATCGTGGAACGAAAAGTGAANGTCATGGAAGCGGAAGGNGTCACCTTTATCACTGGTGTGGATGTGGGAAAAGATNTGAANGCGGATAAGCTTNTAAAGGAGTTTGACCGTGTGGTACTTGCCTGNGGAGCCTCCAATCCCAGAGACATTCAGGCACCGGGCAGAGATGCAAAGGGCATNTANTTTGCNGTAGATTTNCTGAAAGCAAACACCAAGAGCCTTTTAGANTCGGATTTCAAGGATGGACAGTTCGTGAATACCAAGGATAAAAATGTGGTCATTATTGGAGGCGGAGATACCGGAAATGACTGTGTAGGAACCAGTATTCGTCATGGCTGNAAATCCGTGACACAGATCGAGATGATGCCCAAGGCACCGGATCAGAGAGCTGAGAATAATCCATGGCCGGAATGGCCGAAAATCTGTAAGACCGATTATGGTCAGGAGGAAGCTATTGCCGTATTCGGTCATGATCCCAGAATCTATGAGTCTACCGTGAAAGAGTTCGTNAAGGATAAAAACGGNNATTTAAAGGCGGTAAAAATTGTGAAACTGGCATGGGAAAAGGATCCNGAAACCGGAAGNATGAATATGACGGAGGTTCCCGGTTCGGAACAGACACTGCCTGCGGANATNGTNCTCATTGCAGCAGGATTTTTGGGAAGTCAGCAGTATGTGACGGATGCATTTAAGGTAAAAACCAATCAGCGCACCAATGTGGACACCGCGCCGGGACAATATGAAACCTCGGTTAAAAATGTGTTTACCGCTGGGGATATGCACAGAGGACAATCACTGGTCGTTTGGGCAATCCGGGAAGGAAGGGAAGCCGCAAGGGCAGTGGATGAGAGTCTGATGGGATACACAAATTTAGTGATTCAGTAGAGTAGAAGCCTTGTGGTTGTTTCGGCAATCACAAGGCGTTTTCTTTTCATACTTACGTAGAGTTGTGGAAGTACTTAATACCGGGCAAAGTGTAGAGCACGATATGATTGGGGCAGATAAATGCTTCCAAATCCAGGTAACTTTAAGTATACCACCTTGCCTGTGCACGGTACATGCTGGCATACAAGCCATTCATCGCCATGAGCTGCGCATGGCTGCCATCTTCCACAATTTTGCCTTTATCAAATACCAGAATCCGATCCACCACTTTTGCGATTCCTAACCGATGCGAGACGAGTATAGTGGTCTTGTTCCCGGTCAGTTGTCTGAAATTCCTGTAAATATTAGCTTCTCCCAACGGATCCAGTGCCGCGGTGGGTTCATCCAGAATATAGATGCAGGCGTTTTGGCGGTAGAGCGCACGTGTGATGGCAATTTTCTGCCATTGACCACCGGACAGATTATTTCCTGTATCGGAAAAAATTCCCACCACTTCATCCAATGCATTTTCTTGATTTCTAATCATCTCATCCGCCCCTGTACTGGCGGCAAGGCTCATAATCCCGGCATCATCCTGTAAATATCCGGGGTCTGATAAGGTAATATTATTGCGCAAAGTATCCTGATATTGGCAGAAGGTCTGAAAGATAGCAGACACGGACTTGCGCAGCTTTTTCAGATT
>WFLX010292383.1_pt1 | contig 20931 bp, 19 predicted proteins | sample 4967041 | NCBI WGS metagenome assembly WFLX01 (sample SAMN12857096, study PRJNA449069) | gut metagenome | isolation source: stool from male and female vole | host: Microtus ochrogaster | place: USA:Florida | collected 2017
GGAATAAAAATGTTTTTTATCAGTTTATTCGCCCATAAAAAAGGAACCGGCTCTTCCCACAACGGCAGAGACAGCGAAGCTAAAAGACTCGGCGTAAAGCGTTCGGACGGACAGTTCGTACTTGCGGGAAATATCCTCGTAAGACAGCGCGGCTCCAAGTTCAAGGCAGGCAACGGCGTCGGTATGGGCAAGGACGACACCTTGTTCGCGCTTGTTGACGGCACGGTTAAATTTGAAAGAGTGGGCAAAGACGGAAAGCAGGTTTGCGTTTATCCCGTCGCAGAATAAGAATTAAAAGCGAGGTTAAAGCCTCGCTTTTTTAGTAAGTTAAGTAAAGTTAAATCCGCAAGGTTTTTAAGGCAAAAACTTTGCATAACTTCGTCAACCTCGCTTGGCGTATGTTCAATACGCCTGCGTTCGGTTTCCTTATTCTGCTGTGTTTTTGACTTAAAAACTGCAACTCATCCGAAACTGCGTATTTTTGATTTATTTTTGTTCGCACAACGCGAAGTAATACTTAACCGTATTACAAGCGTGGCGCGGGCGGAAAGAGGCAAAAAGCCGCGTTTCGGACTTGGCGTGTTCAACTTTACTTAACTTATGGGAGGAAATATGTTACACGTTTCGGCGCTCAACGACAAAAGCGAAAAAGCCTTTTCAAAGCTGTTCAAGGACTACTATAAGGAACTGGGCTGCGACGATGACTGCGACCACCTTTTAAAAGAGTACGTTCTGGCGGACTTGCTTGCTGGGCTGATTTCGGTCGAGGTTATCGAGGACGACGGCGAAATTGCCGGCTTTATTATCTACCAGATTGACGGCATTGAAAACGAGTGGAATTTTAAAGAGGGTTTCGGCGACGTGCGCGAAATTTACGTTGTTCCCTCCCGACGCCGCAAGGGTCTGGGCAAGCTGATGCTTTATACCGCGGAGTTAAAAATGAAAGAAAGCGGCGCGCAAAAGTGCTACTGTCTGCCTTTCGAGGATGCCGTCCCCTTCTTCACCGCCTGCGGCTATGCGGAGACGGACGGATATAACCCCGATTTAGACTGCCCAGTCTACGAAAAACACGACTTAAATAACAAATGTAAATAACAAGCCTTACGCTTGGCGGCGTATCTTAACCGCGTAATCAGTTAATCAACCAACCGCAAATCAAACTTAAAGCCCCGCGGCGAAAGCCGCGGGGCGGTTTTATTATTCAATATATTCTATTATATCCTCTACCCTGCAATTTAAAATTCTGCAAAAGTCGTCTATCTTTGCGGTGGATATGCCTTTGCCCTTTTTCATCTGGTCAAGCGTTCCACCGCTGATGTTGTATTCATTTATCAGCTTGTAGGTAGATACCTTTTTCTTTTTAAGCGTTTCCCAAAACGGAGCGTATGAAATCATATTTTTATTTTATATTATAGTCAAATACTTGACAATACCAGAATTCTGTATATAATATAATTATACTCTTACAAGTTACCACCTCTTTTCACCCAAACAAGGTTCATGATTGACAGTACGACTAAAAACCGTACTTTGTTGTCACTCACAAACAGAAAACAGCGTTATTTGTAACGCTGTTTTTTATTTAAAATTGACCGGAACGGCAGCAGAACTAAAAACAAAAAATAAGATACGACGCCAAGCCTAAAGCTTGCTTATACGGATATTTTATGGTACAATACGGATATGAACACGATAACTTCGGTTGTCCGCGCGGACGGCGGCGAAAAACGTTTAAGCAAAAATTTTGAAGTAGCCGTATTCGAAAAAGACGCGCGGATAGCTTCCGCGAATAGAACTTTTAATGTACGGCAGGATACCTTTGCGGTAATTCCGCCGCTTACCGGATACGACATTGACTGCGCCGCCGTGATAATTACGGTGGAAAAAGCCGTGCTGCCCTTTAAAGAGGTAACGGTAATCGAAGACAAGCGCGGCGAGGTCCGCAAAATTGCGGAGCAGGCGCAAATTTATTCCCTTTCGCAGCTGCCCAAAAAGCAACTTATTGCCTCCGCTTTGGGCGGACTTTTAGTCGCCTTTGCGACCGCGTTTGCAGAACAGGTCAAATACTCGCCCGTAACCGAAACGGTGCGCGCGGAAATATTGAACAATCTTTCAAACGTGACCTTTTCGCTGGAAGCCGCGATAAAGAAACTGCCGCTCAACTACGACTACGTTCGAAAGCTGTTTCAGAAAGAAGTCGGCGTGACACCCCTCGAATTTCTGACGCGCGAGCGCATGCAGCTTGCTAAAAATCTGCTGCAGAGCGGAATTTCCAACCAGTACTCGGGCTACACCGTGTCGCAGATAGCCGAAGCGTGCGGCTTTTCGGAACCGCTTTACTTTTCGCGCGTGTTCAAAAAATACTACGGCGTCTCCCCCACCGAATACTCAAAATAAAGGACTTTGCTTAAAGCAAAGTCCTTTTTATTAAAGCTGTTGAATTTCGGTATAAGCCATTACGAACGGTCCCGTACCCTTCGCGTCGTTTTCGACTACGGGTTCGGATATGTAATACTCGTACGAGCCGTCGCGCTTGCGGTTTGTTTCGGGTCCAAGCCCCGCCATAAGGCAGATGCCGCCCAAATTCAGTTTGCCGTCCGACTCGGTCAGATATTTTTTGCAGATGCCGTTGAATACTTCCTCGCCGACCTTTGCAAATTTTCTGTCGATAAGTCCGAACCTTGCGCCCTTCATCATTGCGTACGCAATCATTGCGCTGCCCGAAGTTTCAAGGTAATTGCCTTTTCTTCCGCCCTGGTCCACAACCTGCCAGAACATTTTGCCGTCCTTGTCGATATATCTTTCAAGCCCTTCGATGGTGTCTTTGAAAATTTTGTTAAGCTGCGCTTTCGCGTCCTTCGCTCCGCTTGAAAGATAGCAGATTGTATCCACAAGACCCACGGTGTACCAGCCGACCGAGCGCAACCAGAAACTTTTGGAAAGACCGGTCTTTTTGTCTGCCCAGAACGCTGTTCTGGAATAGTCCCAACCGTGATAGTAAAGGCGCTTGCCCTTGTCGTACATATTGTCGTAAACGTTTTGGAACTGGTTTACTATATCGCCGTAATTTTTGCCGCCGTTGAACTCGGTTTCGTAGCGCGTGTAAAATACCTGCGCCATGTACAGACCGTCAAGCCAGACCTGATCGGGATAGATTTTCTTGTGCCAGAAATTTCCGATAGCCGTTCTCGGCTGGGTCTGAAGCTGACTGTATAAAAGCTCTATCGCCTTTTTGTACTTCTCTTTGCCCGTCTCGCGGTACAAATCGAACAGAACTCTTCCCTCGTTGATATTGTCCACGTTGTAGGTGTCCTTTTCGTAGCCGCGGATAGTTCCGTCCTCGAAAACGTAATAATCAACGAAATTATCGATGAAATCCATATACTTTTTCTTGCCCGTCAAAAGGTAGATAGTATATAAGGAAGTCATCATGCAGCCGTCTATGTAGTTCCAGCCCGCAGGTTTGCCGTGTTTGATATTTTCGATATTCCAAATCGGTTTGTCGGGCGCGGAATCGTCTATAAGACGGTCGATATATTTGTCAATAAGCGTGTAATCCATAATTTTCCCCTTTATCTATGAATTTTTTAAGTTAATGGGCGGTGAACGCATAAGATTTTGGCAGCAAATTTGAAAGCCAAAACTGCTTTACTCACACAAGCGCGTATTTTTTAGCGATTTTTGTGCGCGTGTCGCGCAGTAATACGGAACGTATTTCAAGCGGCGCGCGTGCGGAAAGCGCAAAAAAGCCGCCTTGTGGGCTTATGTGTTCGACGCCCGTTAACTTATTGCTCGATAACTTTACCGAGATGCTTTCTGATAATCTTTTCGCCTTCAACTCCTTCGAAGGTGACGTTTTTAAGAACCAGCGTTTCAACGTTGTCAACGTACAGACCCGCCTTGCAGTAAGTGTCTACGCCGGCAAGCATAGCCGGCTCGTAAGCCCTTGCGTCGTCCTTGTACGAGAACGAAACGTTTTCGATAACGACCTCTTTTATGGGCTGCTCGGTAAGTCCGTCAAAGTAGCCCGCCATACACTCGCAGTCCTCGCAGACGATGTCTTTGAAGACGAACTTGCCGAGATAAGGCGTACGGTCGTCCACTATCATATTTTTACTGCGCGTCCAAACGTACTCCGTATTTCCGTCGGGGTCGCAGTTGTAGTACATATTTATAACGAGCGGCGTTATGACGTTTTCCATTCTGATATTTTCAAAAACTACTCCGTCGATAATCGCGTCCTTGCCTCTGCCGCGTCTGCTCTTTATGCGCAGTCCTCTGTCCGTGTGTCTGAAAAGACACTGGCAAACGGTCAAATCACGCACGCCGCCGCCCATTTCGCTGCCAAGTACTATCGCGCCGTGACCGTCCTGAAACAGGTCGTTGCGCAGAATGTGGCGGCTTGCCGGCGTCTTGAAGGTCTTGCCCATATAAAGCTTGCCCGATTTAATAGCGCAGCAGTCGTCGCCCACGCTGAACTTGCAGCCGATTATTTTTACGTCGTCGCAGCTTTCGGGGTCAAGTCCGTCGGTGTTGGGCGCCGTATAAGGATTTTCTATTTTTAAGTCGTAAAAACGTATATTGTTGCTGAAGAAAGGATGCAGGTTCCAGCTTGCCGAATTTTTGCAGGTAACGCCGTGCATGCGCACGCCTTTGCACTTGTTCAAAAAGACGAGGCGCGGACGGGCAACCGTTCTTCCCTTGGGTTTTGCCCACCAGGTGGACTTGTCGGCGTTGCCGTTTATGCAGCCCTCGCCCACGATAAGCACGTTTTCACACTTGTAGCCGTGGATAAGTGATTTGTGGCAGTCGAAAGGTTCGCCCTCCCAGGTCGCCAGAATTTCTTCGGTTTCGGAATTCGGGTTGCGCGCGGGTACGAATGGATAATTCTCTTCGCGCTCGTCGCCGAGAATGGTCGCGCCCTTTTTCNGCTCTATGGTGATATTGCTTNTAAGGTCCAACGGACGCACGTGATAGGTACCTTCCGTGAAAAGAACCCTGCCGCCTTCGGGACAGCTGTCGATAGCTTTCTGAACGCATTCGGTGTCGTCGGTCACGCCGTCGCCGGCAGCGCCCGTCTTCTTCACGTCTACAACGCAAGTTTCCGCGGCGGTTTTAAACTTTAAGGTTTCGCCCGCAGCCTCTACCTCGTATTCGCTGTCCGGTTGAAGATTGTAAAGCGAAAATACGTTGGTATCAAAAACGCCTACAACCTTTCCGTCCAGCAGCACTTTGTAGCTTACGGGACTGTAATAGGGGCAGGTGTTTACCAACTCGAAACAGGCGGTCGTTGAGGATGCGAACAGTTTTTTAAACATTTATAGTACCTTCTTCTTTTTTTGCGTTTTTGCGTTTTTTAATAAGTATAACTATTCCGTCTTTTATGCCGATGAAAATCATATCAATTATAACGGCAAACACTCCAAAAAGCAAGGGTTCCACGCCTACTTTTGTCACGTGTTNTGTACCGGAAATANTATTTANCAGCTNGTTTAAGCNCGTGTAGCANTAAAATANGCAAACTATTACTATTATGTANTAAATTATATTGGTGAAAAAGGTCCAGATTGCTTTGAACGGGAAAGGGAACATCATAAAGGCGTTGTATTCCTTTCTGTCAGACTCCATATATCTGAACAGCGGATTTACGAGAACGTCCACTACAAGCCCCAAAACTGCGCCCAATAGCACGAGCTGGTCCAGTTGGTTAATGCGGAGTCCGAACTTAATGAAATAGCACACGCAGCCCGCAAACCAGAACTTGATGAACAGCGCCTTGACCCAAGCGGGTATTTTTGAAAATTTGTCCACCTTGTAGGGGTCGAATTCCCTCTGCCTGTTCTTCCCGCTGTCGTCGCCCGTAATTTCGGCAACGTTGTACGAAATATTGCCGCCGGTTTCTGCGGGGGTTTCGTCTTTCAGCGCGGCGACAAGCTCGTCTATTTTATCGATTTTCAGGTCGTAATAGTTTTCTATCGTCGTTTCCTGAAACTTCTTTTTCTTTTTCGCCATGGTTTACCTTTTCAAAATTTAGCCGACAAAATAATTTTTGCCGGCTAAATTACTTCTATTTTTATTTGATTTATTACTCGTCTTCGGTTTCGATAACTTCTTTGATTTCGGTAGATTCGATAACCTTTTTGGTATTGATCATATTGAGAAGTTTACCGTAAAGCGGATAGGTTGCCGTAAGGATTGCGCCAAGACCTACGAGTACGATATGCGCTATCGCCGAGTTAAGCGCGGGAACCATATAGCTCTGCACGTCGGCTTTAATTGTCGGATCCCAATCGGGGTTTGCAAGTTCACCGTGGTACGCATTTCCGGCTTTGACATAGAACAGAACGTCAAACATTATCATTGCCGCAACGAACACAAAGAACAGAATCAGCATTACTATCTTGGGCTTTTTTGAACGCTTGGGGAACGAGTTCATAAAAAGAAGCAGAGACAGTATGCAGAACAGCGTGTTTACAAAAATACTTAATCCGAGCCAGTCCGTTGTATATTTAAGCGCAGACTGCGAATAGTTGCCCAGCGAACACAGATAAAGCACGGTTGACACTATCATAACGAAGAACGCTATGTTCATAGGTCTACGTTTGAGTTTAACGGTGAACTTTCTGAACCATTCCTTAATGGCAGCGCCGGCTTTTGAACCTTTGGACTGTTTGGGTTGTTCTTCGAAAGGCTGAACTTCGGCAGCTTCCACTTCAACTGCGTTTTCGAGTTCTTCCATCTTTATCCCTCCTTAATTATCGCCTTACCGGGCATATCGCCTTCGGGCAGTTCAAAGAAGTGCATCATTTCGGGGTCGAAACCTATATTGATATCGTCGCCGTTCTTGTAGTNGCACCACTCGGCNAATTTGCAAANGACGTTTNTGATGCCGNCGACTTTGCCGTGTACNAGGNTATNCATACCCAGGTTNTCGTTGNTGGTNATGTTTAATTTAACAGATCCGTCGCGCGTTACGTTTTCGGGACGCACGCCGAGAATTACCGCCTTGCCCTCGTATTCTTTAAGCTGTCTTATCTGCTTTTCGCTCAAAGGATACTCGAACAATTCGCTCTTGAAATATCCGCCCTGAATCTGACCTTCGAACATATTCATAGGAGGAAGCCCTATAAATGTTGCAACAAAGGTGTTTGCGGGTCTTTCGTACAGGTCAATAGGTTTACCTATCTGCTGAACGTGGCCCATTGACATGCAGACGATTCTGTCCGCAAGGGTCAGAGCTTCGGTCTGGTCGTGGGTAACGTACATAATTGTCGCGTTCAGCTTTTTATGTAACAGGATAAGCTCCCTTCTCATCGAACCTCTCAACTTTGCGTCGAGGTTTGAAAGGGGTTCGTCAAAGAGGAACACTTTGGGGTTACGGACAATCGCGCGGCCCATAGCGACACGCTGGCGCTGACCGCCGGAAAGCTGCTTGGGCTTTTTGTTGAGCTGACTCTTCAAATCGAGAATTTCAGCCGCCGCCATAACCTTTCTGTGGATTACCTCCTTGTTCTCCTTGCGGAGAGTTAAAGAGAAAGCCATGTTTTCGTATATAGTCATGTGACCGTACAGCGCGTAGTTCTGGAAAACCATCGCGATGTCCCTGTCCTTGGGAGGAAGGCGCGTACAGTCCTTGCCGTCGATAATAAGGTTGCCGTTGGTTATATCCTCAAGACCCGCAACCATACGGAGAGTGGTCGACTTTCCGCAACCGGAGGGCCCTACGAGAACGATAAATTCGCCGTCCTTGATGTCAAGGTTGAAGTCGTAAACCGCCTGTACCTTGTTATCGTATATTTTATCTAAATGTTGAATGTTTACGTCAGGCATTATCCGTCAACCTCCTCAAAATCCAATTCTACGCTCGAATCTACTTTGAGTGCGTGATCCGCATCCTCGGCGTCCATATCCTTCAAGGTCTGCTCAACCGAAATTTCGCCCGAATCAAGCTTTTTCTGGAATTTTTCCAGTCTTGAAGCGTATATCCAGCCCAGCACCGCCGAAGCGATAATACATGCAGCCGAAGCGCAGAGCCATATTACCATTACGATAAAGAACGGCCAGCTGTTGGTGGGATAGATTCCGAAGTAACCTATACCTTTAAGAGAGTCAGCCTGCAAACCCTTTAAGGGATAATAGAATATTCTTAAAATCTGGAATACGGCGATAACCAGAAGCACTATGCTGAATTTTTTGTTATAGCCCTTAACGCCTTCGGACGAAAGGAAAACAAGCAATAACAGCACGAGCGTCAGAACTACCGACACGCCCAGCGTAATTTTTCTCATACTTGCATCGGGTATAGCGTAAAGCAGGCAGAAATACAGGCAGTTAAAAACGATACCTAAAATTGCGAACAACTGCGCAAGCTTATTTCTCTTATAGCGGAGAATATCGTCCTGCACGATTTGCTGACTAGGGGTAATCACTTTTTTCATATTACACTACCTCCTCTGCTACTTCTTCGCTCTGAACGGGTTCGGATGCCGCAAGCAACTTCTTTTCTCCCTTCATAAGTTTAATCTTCCATACGAGGTTGAAAATCATAAGTCCCGCGCATACAGCCGATACGCCCGCCACGATATAGCCTAAAATAAAGTTGATAATCGAATACTTAAATCCTTCGGTGCCGAGGTATTTTGCCGCAGCCATATCCTTATCTATTGCGGTAAATAGCGAATACGTGTCCGTTACAAACCATGCAAGAACTGCCGCAAACGCAATTGCATAGGCAACCGTAAGGCCGATCGATACGTAATTTGTTACATAATAGTTACGACGCTTATTCGTAGCCATTACAAAATTGAGTACAACGACGAGAATAAACGCTATTGCGAGCCATATTAAAATATCGTTATACTTCTGCGACGCCTCGAACAGAGCCTTGGCGCCCTCTACTTTCTCTTTCACGTTAACCTGATCGTACAGCGTACCGTACTGATAAACGGTGCCGCCGCAGAACGAAAGAGCGTAGACGAAACTTAACGCCGCAAAAATCAGTATTGCGAGTATTAAGTATTTTTGAAATCTCATTTGAGTCTTCATATCACGTTCCCCAAATTTTTTTGTACCGCGCCCGCCCGAAGGCGGGCGCGCACAAAATTTTTATTTTATAATTTTACTGTACTGAAATTATACCGTAACGGAATTGAGATATTTAATCATTCCCGCAGCATTGCTAGGCAGTTTGTCGCCGTTGCTCATAGTCGTGATAAGGTGACCGGAGCCGAGACCGTAAGCCATAACGTCGTTAAGAAGGTTAACTACGGCGCCGTCAACCGAGAAGAGCGAAACGTCATCGGAGTTGAGCGCGGTAATTACGGTGTAAGGCTTAGTGGTGATGACATTGTTTACTGCCGTTTCGTAAGGAAGAAGGGTAGGCGTAAGCATATACCACCAGTTGTTGTTAGCTTTTGCCTCTGCAGGAGAAATCTGCAACGTGTGCTTGATAGTGCCGTTAACAAGAGCGATGTTTACGATATCCGCGCCTACGATACCGCACTTTGAAGTGCATTGATATTCAAAGCCCTGGTCCTTGTTACCGATGTTGAGCGCCGAACCGATATACCAACGCGCGTAGTTGGTGAACGAGTGGTTACCGAGGTTGGAAGCTTCAAACATAGCAAGCGAAATCGTAGTCATTACGGGAATCTGTCTGCCCTTATAGAGTTTGCCGGTATAGAGCGCGTTATTATATACGAAGTAGTTAGCCTCGTGTTCTTCAGTAACGCTATATTGAACGTTGTCATTAGTTTTAAGAACTTTCGCAGTTACGAGAGCTGCAAGCGTATCTGCAGTAAGCTTGCCGTCAGAGCCGTAAGCAAGAGTTACGCCGCCGACCGTGCCTGTTACGGGAGTGCCGTACCAGAAGCCGCCGTCCGTGTCGGTTGTTGCCGAGCAGTCGCCCTTCGTGGACTGAGGTCCGTAGGTCATAAGAATCTGACCGTCATTGGAGAAGAAATAGTCAACGAGCGCAAGAGATGCGGAAAGCTTATCCTGATTGTTCTTTACGCCGTCGTAAGAGATACACCAGCCGGTGTTCTTTACACCACGCCAGCTTTCGGTAAATCTCATAGTGGTGTCAGCCTCGCCGTTGCCGGTGGTATCCCAGTGCGATACGGGAGTGAGAACGGGAGCAAAGTTGTAAGTGCTTGCATTCTCGCCGCTATTCTGCTTTTTGAAACCCGCGTTTGCCGTCTGGGTCTGAACGTAGTCGTGAAGCGAAAGCGCCTGCACACCCTTATTGCTCGCATCGTTGGATGAAGTCCAACCGCCGGTTATATTGTTAAACGTCATCGCATTGAAAAGTCCTTCCTTGGCAAGCTTATTCATCTTATCAAGAGCTTCCCACGTCTTGGTGTCAAGACGGGAGTCGGAAATTCCGCCCTCTGCGTTAATATACGCATACGTGGGAGAATATCTGGATTCAAGTCCGCGCACGCCGTACAGCTCGCCTGCAAGCGCATAGATATCGCTGTATCTGTTTGCTTTGAATTCACGGCCTGTAAGAAGGTACAGGTCTTTGGCATCTTTAACAAGAGATAAATCTCCTTTACCGGTCAACAAGCCGCCGCAAGTCGTGTAGCATCTGCCGAGCGCTACGTAAAGGTCTACGTCCCATGCAGCGTAAGCGCTGTTGAATACGTCCGCTAACTTGGTATAGAAAGCCGCGCCGCTTTCGGTCTGGTAAGCTACTTTAATATATTCTCTTAAAATATTAAGAAGATCAGCGCCCTTTACATCGCCGCTCTTTGCATTGATAGCAAAGTTCTGTAAATCAACGATGTTGCCGCTCGTTCCGTCGTAATTCTTGCCAGCCGCATCACTTATCGCCTTGCCGAGAGGTTTGGTTGCGTCCTGCGCAGCAGCAAGAGCCGCATCGTAGTTTACGACTACTTTCGTGGTCGCGCCGGTACCCTGCGCAATGCTTGCAACGTTCAGGTCGCTGCCCCAGTCGGGAGTTTTGGTATCGTCCAAAGCCGCGGGGTCGGTGGTTTCAACTTCCCAGCTGCCGGTCGTACCCATAAACGACTCTACAGAAGTGGAAGTTCCTACAATTCCCTTGGAGGCATTGTTGGTATCCGCGTTCTTTGCGTCCGCCTGCTCCTTAAAGGTTATGGTATTTTCCGCGTTAATAGTTACGGTATCAAGAAGCATTGAAACTAAATTCTTTTCAAGAATAACATATTTTTCAATATCGTCGTTACCGTCGAAGTAAGGAAGCATATACATTGAGCCGTATTCATCCGCGGTCAGCGAAAGACGGGTCAGGGGGTTAGCATCAAGGAACGCCTTGTAGTTGGGCATATAATCAAGGTAGTCGGTAATGTTAAGAAGATTACCCTGCGCGCCCTGGTTGTTGATATCGGTAGCCGATGCAGTGAATATCTGGTAACCGGCAAATCCGCTTTCAGAATCGGTAATTTTACCCATTTGCTGAGCCGACTTAACGCCCGCGAAATCATCGACGATGTTAACGTTAAGATCGTCCGCCAGAGTCTGCCAGGCGGGTTTGAGTAAACCGTCGGAATACTGCTTACCGAACAGGTAGAACGTAGACGCATCGGTTATCCCAAGATAACCTAACATATTGTCTTTAAGAGCTGAATCATACTTAATACCGGTTTTTGAATCCTGATAACCGATAGCGGTTTTAAGTTCTGTGTTAGCCGCATACGTAAGTTTGCCGTTTTCGGTTTTAGGTGTCAGCTTGGTCTGGCTCGAAGCGGAAGTTTCGCTGCCGTAGCCGTCAAGCGCGGTAGTCCAGGCTTCGTTCATGAAGTTTTCAAACTTGCTCATCAAGTTTGCCGAACTGCCGTTACCGCCGCAAGCTGCAAGCGACGATACCATAGTTCCCGCCATTACGACTGAAACAACGGCCGTTACAATTTTTTTGGTTTTGTTCATTTTTCTCTCCTTATTAATTTATTTTAACCGGGTAATTCACCCTGATATAAAATCCTTTATAATTATTCTTTTACGCCGCCCATATTTACACCCTTCGCGAAATACTTCTGAATGAAGGGATAAATTACGAGAATAGGGACCATTGCAAGCACAACCATTGCGTAAACCATTGAAGTTGCCTGACCTATGTCGGTATATTCGGCTGTTTCGGAGTTGTACTTTAAAGTAAGGTCTGTGTTTCTGTCAATAAAGTCACGCATATAAACCTGTACGGGCCAGGAATACTGCTGCTGCGTACTTAATACTTTGTAAGCCCAGAAGTAGCCGTTCCAACGCGAAATTCCGAAGAACAGCGCAACCGTCGCAATAGTTGCCTTGCTCATGGGAATGTAAACTTTCATAAGAATCTGCATTTCGGTCGCGCCGTCGATTCTCGCCGCTTCCTCTATTTCGGAAGGAACTCCCTCGAAAGAGTTACGCAGAAGTATTATGTTGGTAGCGTTCATACCCATTGCAAGAACGATAAGNCANTTAAGGTNTATATCGTACATCGAGCTGNNGCCGACAATGGACGNCANAATCTGACCGGTCTGCTGATAGTTGAGGTACTGGGGAATGACACCCGCCGAGAACCACATGGTGAACACGAGGAAGAAGTTGAAACCGTGTCTGCCCATAAGTCTTTTTTTGGAAAGAGCGTATGCGCCGAGTACCGAGTAAACCAAGCACCAGATAGTACCTATAAAGGTTACGAACAGGGTGTTCGAATAGTTTATCCAGAACTGGTTATCCATAAATATCAGCTTGAACGAGTTAAACTGGAACCCGTTGGGCCACAGAATTACTTTACCGTCCGCAACTTTATCCCAGTCGCTGAAAGTAGAACCCAGCGCGTATAAAAGCGGGTAGATGCAAAGTATCGAAAATATTATTAAGAGAACATAAGCGATTATTTTGAATATAAGCTCGCTGGCTTCTATTTTTCTTTTCATTATCCTGCCCTCCCCTTAATACAACGAAACGTCCGAAGCTTTTCTTGCTATCGTGTTCGATCCTATAACCAAAATCATACCGATGAGGTTGTTTGTCATTTCGCCCGCGATACCGTAAGCGCGCGAAGTGTACTGACCGCCTATACGGTTTGACCAGGTGGAAACAACTTCCGCAACCTGATAGTTGTCAAGCGAAGTGTCGGGGCTTAACAGATACAGCTTTTCGTAGCCTACCGAAAGAAGTCCGCCTATCTTCATGATGAGCATAATTACCACGGTAGACAAAATGCTGGGCATTACTACGTAGCGCATCTGCGCCATCTTGCCCGCGCCGTCTATCTGCGCCGCCTCGTAAGAGGTCGGCGACACCGCAATTACCGCGGCGAAGAATACGATTGAGTCGTAGCCGGCGTGTTCCCATATATCCGTAATTATGTATATTGAACGGAAATATTCAAGCGAATAAACAAGACCCCTGCCGTTTACAGCATCCTGCAAGTGCGATGAATTTGTAAATATCGTGCCTAACAGCTTTGACAGGAAGCCCTGACTGGTATTCGCATCCTTACTTGCAAAGAGCGCGAGAGTGAGCGAAGTTACTATAACGGTCGAGATGAATTTGGGAAGGTATACGCATACCTGCATAATCGATCTCGCTATGTTTGAACGGACCTCGTTGAAGAAAAGCGCCAGAATGATGGGAAGCGGGAAACCGAACAGCAATCCGTAGAACGAAATGACGAATGTGTTTCTGAACGCCATCCAGAAGAATGTAGCTTCCGCTCCCATGAAAATTACCTTGAAGTTGTTAAAACCAACCCAAGGTCTTTGGGATACTTCCTGGAAGTTACCGAATCTGAAAGCCGCCAGAAGCTCGGTCATGGGCAGGTACTTCCAAAGAAAGTACACCAAAATCATGGGTACGAGCATCAGGTACAGGCGCCAGTCCTTCAGAAGGGTGAAACCCGTGGTTTTCCATCTGTTCCGCTCTGTCTGATCCCTTACCTGCTGTTCGGGCGACATACTGTAAGTACCCGTCGCCTCGTCGTAGATAAGGAAGTCGTCGCATTTGAGTTTGAACATTGAAAATTTCCTCCATATCACTTAAAATTTAAGTAATTTATATGTAACAGCGGCTGCCGCCGCAGATTACCGAGATTAATTATACAAGTCGTCGTCCTTTTTCAGAACTTTAAGACTCTCTTCGTCTATTTCTATCGGTTGGTCGCCGAAGGTGTCCCTTCTTTCCTTCTCTTTCTTCTCTTCGTCAAGCCGTTTTAAAAACGCTTTCTGGTCCTCAAACATTCCGTCCAGTCTCCGCATTACCAGAATTATCGTAAGGCAGATTGCGAAAGAAACCAAATCGCCGAAGTGCGCCAACAGGGCGCTTACGAAACCCAGCCCGAAACACGCCGCCGTTATCGCCCTGCCCAGAACCACCGCTATCCAGCCGACGGTCGCAAACAGTAGCGAAAAGTACCATCTGTCACGTATCTTTTTCTTGCCCATAAATCTGGTCATTAAAAAGAGTACGGCTACGAACGCGTTTCCTATAATATATATAGCAAACATGTAGGGCGAAAAACTGGGGTCCTTTATATTGAGTAAACAGTACAAAAGTCCGTCGCCTACCGCGTAAAAAATCGAGGGCCAGCCCCATCTCATCATAACGATGAGGGTTATCGCCAGCATGGGCGAAAATATGAAATCGCCGTGAAAAGCCTTAAAAGCGAAGTGCAGAATCACTTCGAATACGACCAGTATCACCGCGAAAAGAAATAAATCGGTGAGGCGGTACTGCCGCAATGAGATTAATCTTGAACCGGGTTTACGCATATTTTGGACTTTTGAACGATACTTTCGACCACATAATGTTACATTTTTACATTTAGCTAATTCATTGTATCATAGTCAAATTCAAAAATCAATAGTTTTTTTATTGTTTCACAAAAAAAATTGTGCTATAATAGCCCCGATTTAAGGAGATATCGCAAAAATGGTTTATCTGACCCCCCTTGACGATTTACAAAAGGCTTTCGACGGTTTAAAAGACGGCGAAACCGTACGTTTGAGCAAGGGCGAATACAGACAAAAAGCCGTACTTGCCAAAAGCGGCGTCACCCTTATCGGCGAGGGCTGCGGACAGACGGTTATAACTTTTGACGACTACGCGCGCAAAATTCACGCGGACGGGCAGGAATACAATACCTTCCGCACCTACACCCTGTGCGTGACGGGCAACGGGGTAAAGCTTGAAAACCTGACCGTAAAAAACTCTAACACACAACCCGAAAAAGTCGGGCAGTGCGTCACCCTTTCGGTACACGGCAGGAATTTCAGAGCGGGCGGCTGCGAATTGGTCTCCACGCAGGACACGGTCTTCCTCTCCCCCTTCCCCGACGATCTGGTGGTACGCTACCGCGGCTTTATTCCGCGGGAGCAGCTCTATTGCGAGGGCGCGAACGTCAGCCTTTTTGAAAACTGCAAAATCAGCGGCAACGTCGATTTTATTTTCGGCTGCGGCGAGGGATATTTCAAAAACTGCGAAATTGTATCGCTTGACGATAAACGCGGTTCGGGCTTCGTCGCCGCGCCGGCGCATTCGCTTGCGCAGGAAAACGGCTTCACATTTATAGACTGCAACTTTTCCGGCGGCGGCGCGAAGGACGGTTCGGTCTGCCTTGCCCGTCCGTGGCGCGACTTCGGCAAGTGCGCGTTTATAAACTGTACGCTGGGCAAACATATAAAAGGCGGACTTTTCGACAAGTGGAACGACACCGCGCGCGACAAGACCGCGAGATTTTTATACTTCGGCTTAAAGAGCGCCGTCCCCCTCTCCCCCGTAGACTGGGCGGAAGAGCTGACCGCCGAACAGGCAAAATCAATTATAGATAACTGTAACCGGAAATTTCTATCCTTTTAAGGCGTAATTTGAAAAACTAACGCGAATTAAATAAGCCGCCCTTACGATAACCGGACCGGCAAGGAGCTGATTAATGACAGAGCAGCCTACATTTTTTGAAAACGCGGATATGCAGCCGCTTGCGGCAAGACTTCGGCCGCAGACAATCGAAGAATTCTGCGGACAGAAACATTTACTGGGTGAAGGTAAAGTTCTGCGCCGGCTTATAGAGAACGATAAAATCGGCTCGATGATTTTCTGGGGACCGCCGGGCGTTGGCAAGACCACCCTCGCACGCATTATCGCGAATAAGACGAAAGCGAACTTTATAGACTTTTCCGCGGTAACNAGCGGTATTAAAGAANTAAAGCAGGTANTGGAGCAGGCGGAAAAGTCACGCCGCTTCGGCGAAAAAACGATACTGTTCGTTGACGAAATACACCGCTTCAATAAAGCGCAGCAGGACGCTTTCCTTCCCTTCGTGGAAAAGGGAAGCATTATCTTAATCGGCGCGACCACCGAAAACCCGTCCTTCGAAGTCAACGGCGCGTTGCTTTCGCGCTGTAAGGTTTTCGTCCTTCAATCTTTAAAGACCGAAGAACTCGTACAGCTTTTGCGCCGCGCGGTAACCGACGAGCGCGGCTTCGGCAGGCAAACGATCGAAATATCCGACGGAAGCCTTGAAATGATTGCGAACTTTGCGAACGGCGACGCACGCAGCGCGCTGTCTACTCTTGAAATGGCAGTACTCAACGGCGAGCTTACCGAAGATAAAACTATCGTAACGCAGGAAACAATCGAACAATGCNCTTCGAAAAAGTCCCTTCTGTACGACAAGACGGGCGAGGAGCATTATAACCTCATNTCCGCTTTGCATAAATCGATGCNCAATTCCGACCCCGATGCCGCCGTCTACTGGCTTGCGCGAATGTTGNAAGCCNGCNNAGACCNCTTATNTATCGCAAGNNGCGTAANNNNTTTTGCGAGCGNGGNCATANNANTTGCCNNNCCCCGCNCTTTAGAAATNGCGGNCGCGGCGTATCAGGCGTGTCATTTTATCGGTATGCCCGAATGTACCGTGCATCTGACGCAGGCAGTTGTATATATGTCGCTGGCGCCCAAGTCCAACGCGCTTTACGTTGCCTACGGTATGGCAAAAAAAGACGCTCTCACCATGCTTGCCGAGCCTGTGCCGCTCGTTATCCGTAACGCGCCGACTAAACTTATGAAAGACCTCGAATACGGAAAGGGTTATCAGTACGCGCACGACACCGACGACAAACTGACAAACATGCAGTGCCTGCCCGACAGCCTTTCGGGCAAGGAATATTATTTCCCTACAGACGACGGAGTCGAAAGCAAATTCAAAGCCCGCCTCGAAGAAATCAAGGCGTGGAAAAAACAGCATAAGGACTGATACAAAAAAATAATCAAACTTAAAAACCGCCGCGCTTGACATAAGCGCGGCGGTTTTTTTTAATTGAACGCTTTTTTAAATTTTTCAAGGGCAAGCTTTAACGTTGCCCGGGGGCAGGCGATATTTATGCGCTGAAAGCCGCTTCCGCCGGCGCCGAAGATATAGCCGTCGTCCAGCCACAGACCGGCTTTTACCACCGCGTCCGATAGCCGTTTATCGTCCATTCCGGCAGCCCTGCAGTCAAGCCAGATAAGATAAGTACCCTGCGGCTCGCACAGTTTTATCTGCGGCAGGTTTTCCGCAAGATATTTGCGGACAAAATTAAGGTTGCCGGTCAGATATTCCAGTAATCCGTCAAGCCATTCGCCGCCGTATTTATAGGCAGCGCGGCAGCCGACAATCCCCATTGCGTTGGGCTGACTGTAGCCCTGACCGTCAAGCTCTCTTCTGAACTTCGCCATCGCCTTTCCGTCCGCGATATAAATATTAGCTATATGCAGACCGGCGAGATTGAACGTCTTTGAAGGCGCGGTGCATACGGCGCAGTTTTTTTCAAACTTTTTATCGACGGTCGGAAAAACAATGTGCTTATATCCGCCGTAGGTGAAGTCGCAGTGAATTTCGTCCGATATTACAAACACGCCGTGTTTAAGGCAAATATCCCCGAGCCTTTGAAGCTCGACCCCCGTCCACACGCGGCCTACGGGGTTGTGGGGACTGCACAGTATAAAAAGTTTTACGTCGTTTTCAACTATCTTATTTTCAAAGTCGGCAAAGTCAACCGTGTAATAACCGTTATCGTTTTTAAGCTCGCTTACCACAAGTTTTCTGCCGTTATCGGTAACCGCCGAAGCAAAAGGATAATATACCGGCTGACAGATAATCACGCCGTCCCCCTCTTCGGTCAGGGCGCGGACAAGCGAACAAATCGCGTGGACCACGCCGCAGGTCTGCGCAAAGTTATCCTTTTTGCAATCCCAGCCGTGCCGCTCTTTAAACCAGCCGCAAAGCGCTTCGTAATATTCATCGTCGGGTTCGGAATAGCCGAATATACCGTGTTCCGCCCTTTTTTTAAGCTCCGCCAAAACCTCGTCAGGCGCGGGAAAGTCCATATCCGCAACCCATAGCGGCAATATATCCGCAGGCTTGCCGCGGCGTTCGGCAAAATCGTACTTTATGCTGTCGGTATTTTTCCTGTCCGTTATTTTATCAAAATTATATTTCATTTTTTTAAGTTTAATTATCAAGAGCCTGCTTTAAATCCGCGATTAAATCGGCAACGTTTTCAATGCCGGTGGAGATACGCAAAAACCTGTCGTTAATGCCGCGGCGGTTGCGCTCTTCTTCCGATAAATCTTTATGAGTCTGCATCATAGGATAGGTGATAAGGCTTTCAACCCCGCCCAGACTTTCGGCATACTGAAAGATTTTTACGCTGCCGAGTATTTTTTCGGCAAGCTGTTTGCTTTCCACCTCGAACGAAATCATACCGCCGAAGCCCGAGCTTTGCTTTTTCGAGACGGCGTATCCGGCGTGGTCTTCAAAACCCGCGTAGTATACCTTTTTAACTTCGCGTCTTGTTCGCAAAAAGCAGGCAATCTCTTTTGCGTTGGCGCTTATACGGTCCATTCGTACCGGCAGCGTTTTAATTCCGCGCTCCACCAGAAAACAATCGAAGGGCGCCAGAGGCGCGCCGTTGGTGTTGGCAATATATCTCACCCTTTCGGCAAGCTCGCTCGTATTTACAACCGCAAAGCCGGCAAGGGTATCGTTGTGTCCGCCGAGATATTTCGTGCCGCTGTGGATTACTATATCCGCGCCCAGCTTTAAAGGTTTTTGGTAATAGGGTGTAAGAAAGGTATTGTCCACTATCAGTAAAAGTTTATTTGCCTTTGCAATATCCGCAAGCGCGGCGATGTCCGAAACCTGCATTAAGGGGTTAGACGGCGTTTCGCAGTAAATAGCTTTGGTGTTTCTATTTACCAGTTTTTCAACCGCCTTTATATCGCCCGTATCTACGAAATCGAACGAATATCCCGAACTTTTCAGTCCGTTGAAAAGCCGCAGCGAGCCGCCGTACAGATCTTCGCTTGCGATAATATGCGCCGGCGGCGCAAACAGCTGCATTACGCAGGTGAGCGCAGCCATCCCCGAAGAAAAGGCGAACGCCGCGTATCCTCCCTCCAACGCCGAAACGGTGTTTTCAAGATGGGCGCGCGTGGGATTNGNNAGCCGCGAATAACTGAATGCGGACGGGATATCCACGCCCTTATGTACGAAAGTCGCCGCCTGACATATGGGCTGATTTACCGTACCCCACTCGTCCCTGCGGTTTTCGTCCGCNTGCAGGCATAATGTTTCAAACCGTATATCTTGCTTTTTCATGTTTATTTCTTTGCAGTTAAATCTTTGATAACTTCGCCGGCGATAATAAGNCCCGCTACCGACGGCACGAAAGCGCAGCTTGCAGGNACCGCGCGGCGGACTGTGTTATAGTATACTCGCGCAGGGTCTTCCTTNGAATACAGCACTTTGACGCCGGATATGTTACGNCTTTTCAGTTCGCGNCGCATAACTTTTGCCANAGGGCAAACCGTAGTTTCGGATATGTCCGCAATCNCGAACTGNGTNGGGTCGAGTTTATTGCCNGTACCCATACAGCTTATTACCGGAACGTTTGCCNCNTTCGCTTTTTCGATAATNGCAATTTTGCCGGACACNGTATCTATNGCGTCCACGACGTAGTCGTAGTCGGCAAAGTTTATTTTATCCGCGGTGTCGGGGAGGAANAACATTCTGTGCGGCTTAACCTTGCAGTCGGGGTTTATCTCCGCAATTCTTTCCGCTGCGGCGGTAACCTTGTACTTGCCCAGAGTTTTGCGGGTAGCGAATATCTGGCGGTTAATGTTTGTAAGGCAAACCTTGTCGTTGTCCACAACGTCAATCGCGCCCACGCCGCAGCGCGCCAAACCTTCGATTGTAAAGCCGCCGACGCCGCCCGCGCCGAATACTATCACGCGTGAATTTTTAAGTTTTGTCATTGCTTCCGAGCCGAATAAAAGCTCCGTTCTTGAAAATGCGTTTAACATAAAATATCCTTTTCGCTACGCTATATCCGCGCGCCTTTACAAATATACCACCGCAAACCGAGAATTGTCAAGCAAGCAATGCTTGTTTCGTATCTTTATTACTTTTATACTTGATTGACTTGTCACAAATCAAACGAGCAACGCCGAAAACTCTTTAAAAATCAGGGTTGAAATTTTTCGTATCCGTGATACAATATTCAGGGGTGGTAAGCTTTTAGTTTTCCTGGCTGCGTTCCGGCATTACGTATACTCCTGACGGTGCTAGTTTTATCTCGTCATCCGGCGGACACCACTTTGTTTCATCTGTCGCTACTTTGGCGGTGCGGCCTGCGCTTCACTTCTATCCGACAATTTAATAAGCGGTTGAAAATTTTTGTATCTGTGGTACAATATTCAGGGGTGGTAAGCTTTTAAGTTTTCCGTGGCTGCGTTCCGGCAATACTGGTGTTCCTTATGATGCTAAATATCTGTCGTCCTCGGGCGGCTTTAATGTTGCCTATACTGGCGCAACTCTGGCGGTGCGGCCTGCGATTCACTCAACCGTAAAGTTAAAACGGATTTTCCAGAATTCGGCGCTCATTGAGTTCCGAACAGTTTGATTAGAGTTGAAGGGGCTTACTTATC
>WFLX010032234.1_pt1 | contig 20923 bp, 17 predicted proteins | sample 4967041 | NCBI WGS metagenome assembly WFLX01 (sample SAMN12857096, study PRJNA449069) | gut metagenome | isolation source: stool from male and female vole | host: Microtus ochrogaster | place: USA:Florida | collected 2017
CGCCACAGGCCCGGAGTGGAAATTGATCGGCATTTACAACGGAGGGGGAACTTGGCAGAATTTCAGGAAAATTCCATCCTCCACCCTCCCGCGCTCCTCCCATCGGCTAAAGAAGAAACAAAAGCGGCACAATAAAAAACGCGAGTGACTAAAGAAGAAACACGAGCGGCACAAGATGAAACAGCAAGGGTCGCTGACCGGTTTGGTCGGCGACCCTTGCTGTTCTGTCTCCGGTGTGACCACCTCCGCAGGGAGGTGGACTTACCGGGTTTTATTATTGCCGCAGGGTCAGCACTCGGCCATCGAGTGGAAACCCACGGGGAGATTACTTATAGAAAACGTTGATATTGTTTTTCACTTTCTTCTTGCCGAGGAGGATACGGTCAAGACCGTTGAGCATATGCTGAGCACCGCGCTGCTGGTTGTAGCGGATGGCGCTTTCCTCAGCGTTGAAGGGACGGCCCTCGGTGTCGATATCGGTCACCTGGAGCACTACGACTGCGTTGTTAGACTGCATGGGGCCGATGAGAGCACCCTTCTTAGCGTTGGCCACCTTGCCCTGCACAGCGCTCTCAGCCATTCCGAGNCCNGAAACATAGTATTGACCGAAGTTGACGGTAGTGGTGTCGACCGAAGTCTTCATGAGCTTGGCATATCCGGCCACATCCTTAGCCTTGCCCTGATAGTCGGCAATCAGCTTGGCAGCCTTCTTATCGTTGCGGATCTGAGCCTTGAGTGCAGCGTTGACCTGAGGATCAGTAGCGGGGATATAGTCGCCACTGTAGATGTCGTCGACAGCCACNGCGAGGAAACGTCCGCTCTGCTCATCGCCGAACACACCTGACACCTGACCCTTCTTGGCATCCATCACCCACGCCACAGCGTTGTGGGTGTCGTTGAGATTGCCAATAATCGGGGTAGAAGCGGTGACGATGGCGGGGAATGTAGTGAACCCTGCAGCCTGGGCATTGTCTACAAACGCCTTGGCGGTCTTATTCTCATCAATATAATCGGTGAGGGAGGTGCGGAGGTTGTTGACAGTAGTATTGGAAGGCTCTACGGTAAACGACACGGAAGCCACATCGTAGACAGTGACGGGGGTTGCACGCTCCTTGACACGGAAAATGCGGCCACCCTGAGCGATAGTGTCAGGAGTGAAGTAAACGCCGGTGGCACGGTCAGCAATAATCTCGCTTACGGTAGCATACTGCGGATCGAGGAGCGAAATCTCCATGTCGGTCTGCTGCTGAGCCACGAGCGGAGAGTTGAGCGAATCGAGAGCTACCCCTGAGTTGAGGACAGCTACAAGAGAATCAACCTGAGCCTTCGTGCCCTGCACGGCCACGAAATCCATAGTCACCGAGGGAGTCTCCACATCCTTAGAGATGAGCTTGGCAAGCTGATAATCGCTGCCANCCTTGCTGACGAGAGCTGCGCGGCCTGTGGAGAGTGAGTCGAGAGCGCTCTTGAGGCGCTGCTGCTTGTCTACATCAGCCTGCGACACCTTGCGGCGGTCAACCACAAACTCAGGCATATCGCTGAGCNCCTGGACATCAGGATTTGAATTGAGGGCTGCAAGAGCCTCCTCTACTTTCTTCTGACCCTCGAGNAGGTCTGCCTCAGNGGGAGTGATCTGCACGGCGATATAGTTGACCAGGCGGGTGGGCTCGGTCTGGGTGTAACGCTTCTTCTGCTTATTATAGAGAGTGTTGATCTCACCGTCTGTAGGCTCAAAATCCTCATCCTTGAGCGAGGAGAGATCCTGCTTGGCGTAGATCACATGGGCAGTCGAAGCATTCTCATCGTAGAGAGCCTTCGCATCAAGATCGTTAGCCACGAGAGTCCCGGCAAATAGAGTCTGGAACTTCTGCTGGAGCAACATAGTCTCCAGTTGCTTCTCAAGATTTGTCCAGTAAGCCTGAAGCTGCTGAGCCTGCTGAGCCTCGAGGCCATATTTGGTAGGATTGTAGGCCATATCATGGGCTGTGCGGGCGTCGGGAACACCGAGCTGCTGCTGCACCATGCGGTCCACATACTGAGAATTCTTACCTACCATCATCTCGGTGAGCTCCTGGTCAGTAACCGTAAGACCCAGAGCCTTCACTTCCTTCTCGAAAAGCTTCTCGGCGATCATCTGGTTGAGCACCTGCTGCTGAAGCACAGCCTGATCTACGCGCTGACCCTGATTCTGCACAGTCTGCGAAGCCTCATGGACCCGACGCTGGAATTCCTGGACATCGATCTTCTCGCCGTCCACCTTAGCGATCGTGGTGCCGGTGCCGAAGAAAGAGCGCCCTGAAGTGAGGAAGTCGCCCACGATGAAAGCAAGAAGGGCGACACCGATAATGATGAGCAAAAGCGCAGATTTACTGCGGATTTTTTCTAAAGTTGCCATTTAATATGTCTGTGTAGATGATTTATTATTTTCGAATGTAACATTTTATCCCACCTCCCGACCGCGAGGCAAACCGCTGAATGCCAAACACATTGGGAGATACGGACGCGACAGAAGCCAATGCACCTGCCGAATCAACGCACAAAGTTACTACAAATTCCCTTTAAATCAAAGCCCCACCCCCGAAAAACCTGCCCGATTTCTGAACCTCGATTTAAAATCTACACGAAAAAAACCTCCATTAAGTCTTAATTCCCCCACGAATATCCCGCTGCAGGCCTGCTTGCCCCTCTTGCCGTCACTCCCGTTATTACACGAATTCCGGACAGCAACCGCAGCTGAGAATCCGTTGATTGACAGCAATAATGCAGGAGCATCGTCGCGCAACACCCCTACATTATCTGATATTAACCGGGGCCACCGGTCGCCGCCATCATTTCACGTCAAAAATCCTGAATATATATATCCGGGAATTGTCAGTGTCGATAAGCCCATAATAGCCGGGATTGACAGGGAATTCACGCACGAGCATCTTTGTCTTTGCGTTTACCGTCTGCGACAATACCGGAATACTTTTTGTCAAGAGATCTGATTTCTTAATTTTCTGTGTGCCTTGCAGTTTACTACCCAGCGACATGAGATACATCCGGCGGAATGAGTTGCTATCAGGTGATATCACCGAGATGGCGCCATTCACACGTGGAAAACCTTTGAGATTGCTACCGTCAAGATTTTTCAACTCTATTTCCTTTTTCGAGCCGTCAAAACGTGCGGNGACCACATTCTGATAATTGACATAGAGCGAATCAGGGTTGAGGTATATTTCCTTACGTGGTTTATAGTCTCTGTTCACCTCCTTCCTGATACTGCTTATGTCAGTCAATCTCCCGCGATTGATGACATTCTTTCTATCAATCACGTCGAAGGTACCTTTCCCGAAATTTTGCTCAATAAGCACCACATCATAGATTGTGCCCTTATCACCGGTGAGATAGATATTCTCAATCAACGGTGACTGGACAAAAATTGTTTCCTCAGGGTCGACCGGTATCCTTCGCTGCACCACAATATCGCTGATGAGGAGGGTGTAAATTCGGCCGTCAGATTCGATCCTGACACTCTTTCCCGGCTCAGTGTTGACAATCGTGCCTTTAAAAATCCGGCCGTTTTTAGTTGTGATCTCGTCAAGCAGCCCGTTCTGCAGATGCTTGTCGCGTGCAGGGCGAGCGATAGAGGAAACATCCTTCATCTTGAAGGTCTTCACCACAGGTTCTGTACTGCGGTATTTAATAATTGAGCCCTCCTCGAGCAATTCTACTCCCCGGATGACATCGTCCTGCTCGACTGCATATTCAACGACTACAGGGGCGGAAAGGTCAACCACCTCCACTGAAGCCGATGGCAAATCTTGTGAGATCGAATCAGCCAACGCAATCAAAGAGTTATCGACAGCTACGGGATAAATGCTCAGATTCTCCTCCACATCCATAGCGGTGTCGGCTTCCACACTGCAGGAAAGATATATATCGGCAAACTCTCCGGAGCCTCTCTTCGCGGAAGTGTAGCGTTGAATTCTCTCTACGTCGCTCATAGGCAGATACACCTCTGAGGTGTCGGCCATGAAGGTAATTTCACCATTTGAGTTCTGCTGAAGTATGCTTCCGGAATATCGGTTGCCATCACGCATTGTGATGATTTCCGTCACCTGAGCACTTAGACCTACAGAGATAAGTATAGTTGAGAAAAATAGAAATTTTAATTTTTTCATTTTATTAAGCAATTTCAGGAACATACCGGAGCCGTTGGCTAAAGATTAAAGAAAGGCTCCAACGAAATTCTTCTGCTTGCTGAGTGACCTCCTACTGAAATAGTCACTACACGCGTCTCTTTTTTGGTAATTTTTGAGAAATAAGCCGATACTTGTTTCCTCCCTCCGGCCGGAACCGTGACTTTCTTTACCGAAGGAGAAGCGCCCGACATTTTTACCGTGCCCGTGAAAGGCTTATCAGAATCATTGACAATTGTTATGGCCACCGCTCCGGCATCTTTAGCATTGGCTTTAACTTTTGTGGTTGAGAAGATGAATTTCACATCCCCCTCGGAAGCTTCCTGCGACCGTTGATTAAGAGCCTTGCTATTCGCTGTCCAAACTTCAAGATTATCCGCGATAATTCTGATCTGATAATCTTTTTTGGNNAGCATNAGGGAGATTGTNTGTTTTCCNGTGCCATTGTCGGCATCAGTGATATTGGAGAGCAGGACACCCTTCTCGTCGGCTACCTCTACCTCGACCGGCACCCCCTTATACTCCTTAGGCATCTCTACAATCAACTCTTTAGACACCATATCAGCCGATGAAGCCGGGATAGTGCCATCCTTAACAGTCACTGCAATATCCCCCTTGATAAGCTCAAGGACGCCGGTGGCTCCAAGTCGGGTTGCCACGGCATGATTGCCATAGAATGGCTCCGCACTGGAAAATTGCGGTGTAAGAATGATCTTCGACCCCAGACGGTAGCCGAGCATCTGACCCTCGGCAAACACATCAGGTCCGGAGGGGCGCTGTGTCACTACACTTTCAGCCGGTTCGTCGCCATCTGACAGAGCCATCATATCGTCAAAGTATAACGCCACCGAAGGCTCGATCCTTAGGAGTTGACCCTGCGGATTTATAAAACAAAACTGTCGATCCTTATTGATGACGAGAGCCTCTCCATTTTTAAATGTAGAACCGAAATAGATATCGCCGATATCCTTGGGGAGTTTTAGCTCCCCTCCCAGGGTATTGATGTAGTAGACCTTATCCTTCCCTATAAGATCAGACATGCCCACCGCTGACATCATCTTGAAAATCATATTCTTCCCCTTTGACACAGCGGCCATCCCGTTTGAAAACGGACGCGGATTTGAGTACTTAAAGGGTATGATAAGATTTCCATTGGTGTCGATATATCCGGCTTTACCGCTTTTGTTGGTCACAGGCATCAGCCCCTCCGAAAAAAAGAGAAACCGGTCTACATACATTTCATCATTGAGAGTGACGGTTGATTTATCAAGCTTAAGGATGCGGTCGAGCCTCAGACCATTCTTATTCCTGACTAAAACGAGCGCTTGCTCCCCGACAAACGGAGTCACCGAGTCAGCTGCCATGACAACCGTACGGCCATCACCGTCTACCACACTCGTCACACCATTTTTCTGTTTGACCTTATAGAGATTATCTGAAAGTTTGGTGACGGATTGATAAACCGGTTTTATGACCCATCGGGCTGTTTCCGCAACCGCCTGAAATGATACGAGGCTAAAGATCAGTGAGAGAAATATAAGATTTGTCCTTTTTTTCATCAATAGATTTTACTTGGTTTCCTTATCATACATTTCCTTGAGATATTTGGCGTGGACTGCACGCCCGAAAGTTGACCCTCCGACAAGACTTGCGTAGGCCACACCAACGAGCTGACCGGTCTTACTGTTGAATACCGGTGATCCGCTGGCGCCGGGGACAATTTCGCCCTGAATATCGAAGAAATATTTACTCGGCATAGAGCTGCACATCGTCTCACGCACCTGAGGACGGAGCTTCTGAATCTGAGGATCCAGAGCCCATGCAGTACCATTCGGATAACCCACCCAGGCGAGTTTTTCCTTCTGGGGTTCGATCTTATCGGTCGACATCATATCCGGATCAAAAATCCATGAGATGCTTTCCGGGGTGTGAGGATCATTAAGCTGAATCAATGCGAGGTCGATATCTCTTGTTTCAGAATAGTCCAGGAGAGTGCAACGTGAGAATTCATCAAGATTGGCATACATACGCCCGGGATAGGCAATACCGAAATATTCCAACTCGCCCACAACCTTGAATTTCGCGCCTCTGATCTGGCGGATCAGAGAGTTAAGATATGTGGCGCCCTTGTTTTGAGCGAGAGTCTGATGATAGAGAGCAGGCCAAAGGACAGATTTTCCGGCCATGGCATACCCATTGTAAGCTTCCAGATCCTGATCAGAGCCAACTTCGGCCAAGGGGAGCTGCTTGCTGAGGAATTCGGCTCCATCATTTTTCCATTGTTTCTGCTGGGTATCCGATACATATTCCCAAGGCACGGCTACATGTCGGTTGGTTGCCAGGCGCCCTTCGCGGTCAAGGAAAAATGCAGTCGCTGTATAGCTTTCAAAATCCTTCGAATTACCGGCTTCATCTTCCCACGACATTTTGACTCGTCCCGGAGTGTCATTTATATATTGCCTCCAGATCTCATCTTCAATAGGATTGTTGTCAAATTCTATATAGATGGAGTAGACACCATATACCATCACAACCGAGTTCTGAGCCTCGTTGATGTTGAAGTTGGAACCGGAGGTGGGGAAGAGTTTATAGACCCCTANGGCTACTCCGGCGATGATGGCAGCCGCAGCAATGCCAAGCACCGCTTTCTTTATCCAACCGAATGGATTAGGAATGTGGGGCTTGAGTTGATCCGTGACATCGACATCGGCCACCACAATCTGGTCGCCATGCTTCACCTCAACCCGCTTTCCCTTTGCAATCTTATTGCCGTTGACCTCAGTCCCGTTTTTGGAATTGTTGTCCTGGAGATAGCATTTACCCTTCTTGTCGACAAACAGAGTGGCGTGATACCCGCTTGCAAACTGGCTATCGATGTTAAGGTCACAGCGATGGCTCGTGCCGATGTTGAGAATAGTCTTATATTTCGAGGGGTTGTCGAGCACAGGCACCTGATGCCACTGCAGCTGGACATTTCCGAATTGAATGAGATCGCCGCGCCTGACAGGAGTCTCGACATTGGGTGTGAGGCGCTGACCCCCCACGAATGTACCGTTTGTGCTATTCTTATCCTCGATGAAAATCTCACCGTTGTCCAAAAGGGTCATCTCAGCATGTACAGCGCTCACGTAAGGGCTGTTAATCACGATGTTGCAGCTCGGAGAAGAGCCAATCTTCAGAAGTTTCATGATTTTAACAAGAAGTATATTGTGTTAAGTAACTTTTTTAGAATTTTTTCGATAATATGTCTCGCGTCTAACTGATAACCGGAATCTCTCTCTTAAAGCCAGTGGGTGGGCTGATCTTTCTGAGCACCTTCGTCGGTCTTGGATTTGTCGGCATCTGACTTCTGTTTATTCCTGTTGTCAGATTTTGGGGGATTAGCTTCAGTATTCCCGGCTTTTTTCTTCGCCTTGGGAAATATGCTACCCTCAGGCTTATCCTTATCAGAAAACTTGCCGTCTACATTCTTTTCATCCTTCCCATTGTCGCCATCCCGGTCAGCATTCTTTCCATTCTCCTTTTTCTCAGGTTCGTTGGGTTGGTCAAACTGCTCGATTTCGTCATTATTGCCGCTCCGGGAGTCGGAGAGCCGGCTGAAGATGCCATATCCTATAAGCAGCACTATGACAATCAGGAGCGCCAAAGCACCGATTTTATAAGGCTTCATGGGGTCAGGAATATCTTTCCAGTCAAGCTGATTCACACGTGCAAACGAAACAATATCCTTGCGTGTTATCGGGTAGGGTTTATTGACGGCAAGACGAATACCGTTGACATAGGTTCCGTTCTTGCTGAGGTCGCGGATTTCCATTTTCCCAAAGGGGAGCAATCGGATTGTGGCATGCCTGCGGCTGACGAGCTGGTCATCTACGATGATATCCGCACCATCACCGCGCCCTATGGTAAAGATCTTCTTCATGATTTTTTGGATTGTGACTGGATTTGAGTTTTGAGAGATTCAAGAGCTTTCACTATAGCCTTAATGTGGCCGCCACGAGTGGAGTTATCAACCTCCTTGATTCTGCCGGCTGTTATCCACTTGCTATTGACACATTTTTCAAACTCTTTATCCCGTATATTCATTTTTTTAACCTTGGCAACAAGGAGATCCATCCCCTTGGAGGCTGAGGCCACCGCATTGTCGAGTTCGTCTCCTCTTTTACGCATTTCTCCTATCTTCTCCACCTGACTGATGAGAGAATTTATCTCCTGAATGATCTGGACTTCTTCTGTAATACCTGTGGCCGTTGTGTTGTTGCGGGGTTGAGCCTCGGCATTGTCGGCTTTTTTCTCAGCTATGATCTTGTAGAGTTCGTCGATCTTTTCGCTATAATATTTATCTTGCTCCCGGATCTGACCGCGATACTTATCGCGCTCTTCCGAAAGCATTTTCTCCAACTCTGCTTTCGTGACAGCAGAGTCAGGAGCCACGCCGGTATTTTCCGAGCCTGAAACGAGATTAGTCTCGCCATGGGAATTACTCTTATACTGAATGAAATTGGCCAGTAGGCTTACACAGCAGATTGCAGCCAAAATGTAGATCGTATATTTTGTCCTGGTACTCATCATAGGTTTGAGTTTTGAATTAAAAGGTGTCTCTAAGATTGCAACGGTAAGATTGTCGTGGGAGCCCCCGTTCATTCGGCCTATCTCGTCGACCTTTATCGCCAGACTTTCCACAGCCCCGGCAAGCGACTTGGTCCCTCCGGCTATCTTCAAAAGTTCTTTTTCAGGCATAGCTCCCCAGATACCATCAGAGCAAAGCATGAATCGGTCTCCTTTCTCGTAAGGGAGTTCAACTACATCAGGCTCTACTTTCTCCATAGGGCCGAGCGCACGGGTTATGATGTTGCTCTCGCGGGAGAGGCGCGCCTCCTCTTCAGTAAGGGCTTTGGCTCTGACAAGCTCAAAGACATGGGAATGGTCAAATGTGCGGTAAACTTTCGAAGTCCCGCGCAACTGATATATCCTTGAGTCACCTACATGTGCAATGACCGCGGACTCCTTATTGATAAGGAGAGCGGTGATGGTGGTTCCCATCCCTCTGAGGCGAGGGTCATTTTCCTGAGCCGCCAGAAGCGCTATGTTGGCGTTGTGAATAGCATCTGTAAGGAGTTTGCAGCGATCGCTTTCAGGTTTACCATCAAGGATGAAATTGACAATGACATCAGCAGCCATCTGCGAGGCAAGCTTCCCCGAAGGGCCTCCACCCATACCGTCGCAGACCAGAATCAGAAGGCCATGTCCGGTATCTTGCCACGCACAGGTGTCTTGGTTTTCCGACCTCCCCCCTATGCGCGATTCTGCGATAGCAGCGAATGGTGTTTTGGTATCTATAGGTTTCATTTGTGGTGTCTCTTTCAATTTTATTTAAATATCCGTTCCCATAAAGATGGTTTATGTTCGATGGCCTCGCGCAGTTCGATAGCAAACTGCCGCGCAGTGTCGTACCTCAGGGACTGTTCCTTCTCAAGAGAGCGGGCTATAACCTTCATAAGCCTTTTTCCAACCCCCGGAATCGACTGGAGCTTTTCATCGTCGGCCTCATAGGGTTTCATCCCGCTCAGCAGGTTATAAAGGGTGGCGCCGAGCTGATATATATCCGTACGGGCATCAAACGATGGAGCAGACTGGCCTTCCCTGATATATTGCTCGGGAGCGGCATATCCGGGGGTTCCCAGGAGGCCGGTGCCACTTATTCCGGGTTGAGCATGCGTATAAGCGATTCCCAGATCCATAAGCCTGATATTGGAGCCATTTTCTACCATGATATTACTCGGCTTTATGTCAAGATGTATGATCCCTTTGGAGTGAATATAGTCAAGAGCATCCAGAACCGGAAACATACATTTGACTATCCTCTTTACTTTATCGGGTCGACCGGAAAAAGTCTGAGCAATATATCGGTCAATTGTCACACCCTGTACCAGACGGCTTATGATGAACATGGGGCCATTGATATCGCCATCCTCACAACACCCTATCATCTCTATAAGATTGCGGTGACGGAATGCCAGAGAGGCCTCCAGACGGGCGCGTTCGCGAATAGCATGGATACGCGAATACGCCGGATTAACCTGCTTGATGGCAACCAGATCGTGGCTATTGCGATAGTGGCGGCCAAGATACACGCGCCCCATCGCTCCCTCGCCAAGCGGTGGCTGAGAAGAGTCGTAGTGATACCACTCTCTGCCAACGCGCAGGAATACCTCGCGCCCCTGAACCCTGATATTTCCCATCTGCATCCCCATGCGATTATTCTGCTACAGCGTCCATCACACCTTCCGACTCCAGCAGAGCCAGAGGTTTTTGAATTAGAGTGAGGAAATTCTCGTCACCGGCACTCTGAGCCGATGCTTTGGCCTTCACAAGATATTCAGCGGATTTTTTGAGGTCGCGGTCGACCACTCCACGTGTATCTCCTGCCAGATAGTCAAGTGCCAGCTCGTAGAGAGCCCGGTAATTGGACGGATCGAGACTTATAGCCTGCTCATTGAGCTGATGGGAAGCCGAAAAGTTTTGGCTGAAGAGCGAATCGGTAGAGGCGATCATCTGCTCATCGAGCGTCTGACTCCGCGCATGAAGAGCTCCCAGCAGAGCCATAGCCTCTGCCGAGGATTTCATCTTTTTATCTGAAACCCTCTTCAGTAACTCCACCCCCTCGGGGGCTGTCTCCGGGGCGACCAATTTTGCCTTTGCCTGAGAGATCAGATAGCCTGCGGTGGGGATTTCCATCCCGGTCAGGGAGTCAGTGACAGTCTTTATTGCTGTGTCATCGATTATCTCATTAGCCAATTCCTTTTTTCTTTCCTCAAGATTGACGTCAGCATTTTCGGCCATACGGGCGGAGTCGCTTTCGTCACCTCCCGAGAAAAGCAGGATGCCTAAGCCGACCAACGCCACAACTACCGCAGCGGCAATACCCCAGATGATATAAGGGCGGGGGGAGGGTTTATCGGCCTTGACCATGATTTTCCCCTCGCTTGTCTTTGCCGCGCCTGAGGTGGATTTAGCCAACTGGTCTACCGCCACCCTAAACTCGGCCGCGGAGCCGTAGCGGTTTTCCTGTTTCTTGGCCGTAGCTTTTTTCACTACCGCACGGACATGTTTAGGCTCCAGATTCCTGACCGGAACATCCTCCTTGAGTTGACGCGAAAGCACCTCATGGGTAGCGCCGTCAAATGGTACTTGCCNGGCNATCAGTTCATAGAGCATTATGCCGATAGCATAGAGATCGGTAGTGGGGTCCTGATGGACCACATCTCCCACCACANGCTCAGGGGCGGCATAGGCGGCCTTGCCCATGAACTGGCCGGCAGTTGTAAGATGCCGGTCGGTGGCAGCTGCATCGTCAATCTTTTTGCAAATACCGAAATCAATAAGTTTCACCTTCCCTTCGGCGGTGATCATCACGTTGCTTGGATCGATATCTCTATGGATATAGCCGGCATCATGCAGTGCCATCACACCTGAGAGAAGATTGCGGATTATGAAAATCGCAAACCGAAGTCGGTCAGTACTGTACTGACGGTAGAGTTCTGCAGCGAAAGGCACCACTTCGCCCGAAGCGTCGGTGGTGCGTCCCCGCAGAAGGTCATGGAGCATCACTCCTCTTAAGAGTTCGCTCGCCACATGATATCGCTTGTGGATGTTGCCGGCACTGTCCTTTGATTCCACTTCAATGAAACCAAACATCTCCACAAGGTTCTCACTGTTTATCTTTACCGAGGCCTCACGCTTGGAGCGCTCTACGGCACTTTCAGAGAGGTCATCGAAAAGAAACTTGATGGCAGCGTCGCGGCGCACCTGGGTTGTCTCATCTACCCTCACCCCGCGAAACACCTGCCCCATTCCTCCGGCTCCTATAGGAGGCAATGAGGTGTCGACTTCATAATGGATATGAAGCCTGCGTTCCTCATCACCTTGTATTATAATAACAGCCATTAAATGTCAGCCTTCTTAAGTTGTAGTTTTTAAAGAAATCGTGTACGCCCGCTTGTGATATTATCGGAACCATCCATTGCTACCGTTCCACCCTCCACTCTGTTGGCGGAGCTATAGAGCGATCCGGTGTTGTCCGGACCATTGTCCAGACCGAAGGGGGTTTCCTCAATCGCTGCTTCAACCTCCACGGGCTGGAAATTTTCGGAGACACTCAGACCCATCTCTTCGGCATCGATCAGAATGACAAGCAGTTTATAATTATCACCTATCGTGATTACATCATGGTTTTTCACCTCATGGGCGTCATAGTCAAGCTCCTCATCGTTGACATAAATACCATTCTTCGACCCCTCGTCGCGGATAGAGGCAAGTATCTTACCTGTGCTCTTCAACTGTTTGATATTCAAGGCAGCATGGCGCTCGCTCACTGTCTGCTCTGCCAGGCAGACATCGCAGTCGGCTGTTCGCCCTATCTTGTTGCTGCCTATGTGCAGAGGCCAGAATTCACCGAATCCCTGCCGGGAGATTGAATACAGGAAGCCTACAACCGGCACCTGAGGCTTTTGAGGATGGGTTTGTCCCTGCGCCTCCACCTTAGGAGCGTAGACATTCATATTTGGTACAACTGTGCCCTGAGGAGCGCCCGGACGCATACCTTTGTCCGCTCCTCTACTATAGAAATTCTGGTAATCCACATTACCGGCCATACCCGGCACTTTTGTTGATTCTGACGACATAATAATGTTTTATAATGTGATGTTTAGACTATTTTCTTCTGTGCTTTTGGCAAATTTACTTTAAAAATTACCCCCCCCCAATTTTTTAACATCCATTAACATATTTTCATATTCTCCCGCAGATATCATACATCCTTTGTTGCACTTCACCTCCGGGTGGTTTTAGTTGGTTTTTTGCGGGGTGGGGGTGGATTATGGAGGATGGATTGCGGAAAAATCCGGCTTTTGTCGTAAATTTGCCTCTGCTAATGCAGTCTTCTCTCGCCCGGTCAGTTGGGCGACTTCCTCTCACTTTTCACTAACCACCTATAAATGAGCACCAAGACCATAAGCATAAAGGATTCAATGGCCGAGATTCTCGAGGCTGAAGCTAAGGCGCTGCGTGAGATCCCCTACACCGAGGGCTACGATAAGGCCGTAGAGCTGATCATCGAGCATGTCCACCGTCGCAAGGGTAAACTCGTCACTGCCGGTATGGGCAAGGCGGGGCAGATTGCCATGAATATCGCCACAACTTTCTCCTCGACAGGCACTCCCGCCGTCAGTCTCCACCCCAGCGAGGCGCAGCATGGCGACCTCGGGGTGCTCCAGCCTGACGATGTGATGCTCCTGATCTCCAATTCGGGGCGCACACGCGAGGTGCTCGAACTCGTCACCCTCACCAAGAATCTCTATCCTCAGATTCCGATGATAGTGATCACGGGCAATCCTGACAGTGAACTTACACGCCTGACAGATGTTACAATCTTGACCGGAGGCGCTCCCGAGGTGTGTCCCTTAGGCCTCACTCCCACCACTTCCACTACAGTGATGACCGTCATCGGCGATATCCTGGTGGTGAATGTCACCCGTCTCATCGCCGTCACTCCCGATCAGTATGCCAAGCGCCACCACGGCGGCTATCTGGTGGATCTGGCACGCCACGAGGCCGACGCTATCTGAAAAACATAAAAACACTCTAATACACTGCAATATGAATAAGGCAATCTTCATTGGTGAACTGGCTCTCAACGTAAAACTCTGTGCCGACGGCCATGCCGAGACCGGTGTGGGCGACTGGGCTGTAAATGCTGCCATCATTGACGGCAAGATGGAACTCCCTACCCTGTGGGTGGGGGAGGCTGCCGCCAATACCGTGGGCGACCATATTGTGAAGCAACTCGAGGATGCCGGTATCGACTGCAAGTCAATCGACCGCTTCACCGAAGGGGTAAGCCCGGTGAGGGTGCTGAGCGCTGAAGCCGGAGGCCCGAGCGTTGACCATTCGCGGTTGCCGTCCGACCCTGTCAGTGCCCTTTGGCCTCGCATCGATGAGGGCGATGTGGTGGTCTACGGGTCATACATGACTCTCGAGCAGAGAGACCATGCCAGTGTACTCGAGTTTCTCCGCTACGCCAAATCGCGCAAGGCTTTCCTGGTCTATCTGCCCTATTTTGAGGCTCATCAGGTGCCCCGCATCACTCGCGTGATGCCCCAGATTTTCGACTGCCTGGAGATGGCCGACCTCGTTGTGGGGCGCGACACCGACCTGAAGAGTATCTTCACCGGCACCGACATCGCTGCCATTTTCAAAAATCATATCCTCTTCTATTGCCGGCGGTTTATCGACATCGATTTCAGCACCCTCACTCTGCGCTTCTTTGATGGCGACACCTCATGGACCCGGAAGTGTCACCCCACTACCAACACCGAATTCCAATGGAGCGCCGGTGTGCTCGCCGGGATCATCCGCGCCCTGGTGGAGGCCCATCGCGACCCTGACGAAATCATGAATTTCGCCAACGAGACTGCCCACAGCGAGCTGGCCTCCTCCATCCACCATCCCTGTATCCGCTAAGCTTCTACGCAATAGGTTTTTGCATGAAAGCCACCTCATTAGAATCAGTCTTCTCCGGCACCCGCGCCGACATCGCTCCGCTGCGCTCGCTGCTGCGGCGGTCGAGCCCCATGTCGGAGCTGCGTCATGCCATAGGCTCCCATGACTTCCTGACAGCCTACGATTTCTTCCGTTTCGCTGCCTCCGAGGCCATAGAGAGGGGCGAGATCGACCGCGCCATCCGCACTCTCACCGAAATCGACGCCCTCATCGCCCGCAATGGCGCCGAGGAGACCGACCGCCGTGTGCTCGACATCCACGCCGCTCTCATGCAGATCCTCACCGCTCTCTATATCGAGAAAGATGACCTCAAGGCCGCAACCGCCACTGCAGCCGCCACTCTGAGCCTCCTCGCCCAGGAGCCTGCCCGCAAGGATGAAAATTTTCTATGCATCCTCGGCTCTCTCCTCNATGACATAGCCTTNNNCCANGCCCAANGCAAGGNGTATAAGCAGNCGGAGCGCGAACNGAGCAAAGCGGTNAANATCTATGANCGCCTCGCANAGAGTTCNCCCCAACGCNACGCTCCATCCTATCTGATGACCGTCAATGCCGCTACGGCAACCTATCGCAACCGTGTGAAGCAGGCCGAGATGCTCGCTCAGTATCAGGAGGCCACCTCCACCTATCAGCAGATGGTCACCGCAGGTGTGGCCGAGGCTACGGGGCGCCTGATCGACTCCCTTACCGACGAGGGCGACACTCTTGCGCGGATGGGTCGCCACCGCGAGGCCATGCNGTTCTACTCGCGTGCCCTCNAGGCNCTCACTCGCATCGAGGGGGAGTTTACCCTCAAGCAGCTGCGCCTCTCCATAGCCTTGGGAGAGTCGATGCTCCGGGTGAGAGCCATGAAGGAGAAGGGGATACATCTGCTCAACACCATGCTCCACAAAGCCACGAAAATCAACGCCACCGAGGAACATCGCGCCATAGTAGATATCCTGGTCAATGCCCGCAGCTCGTCGCTCGACATCCTCGGCCTATGGCACAAGATATTTCCCCGTTGACCCGCTCTCAACTCTTAACTCAATTACCATAATATAATTATGTCACAGTTTTCACCCGATAGTGCGCTCCCCAAGGTAGAGGATGCGCGGATAGCAATTGCCGTGGCCGAGTGGAACGGCCACATCACCTCGCGTCTGCGCGACGGCGCCGTAGAGTGCCTGCGCGCTGCAGGTTTCAAGGATGAGGATATCACCGTGGTGGAAGTTCCCGGTGCCGTAGAGCTCACCTTTGCCGCCTCAAAACTTATCGAGACCGGCTCCTACGACGCTGTAATAATTATCGGATGCGTCATCCGGGGCGACACACCCCACTTCGACTACGTATGTCAGAGCGTCACCCAGGGGATGACTTCGCTCAATGCCGACTGCGATATCCCCGTGATCTTCTGCGTGCTGACCGTTGAGGATGAGCAGCAGGCTCTCGACCGCGCCGGTGGCAAGGCAGGCCATAAAGGGGTAGAGGCCGCTGAGACAGCCATCAAGATGGTGGCTCTCAATCGCCTTATCGACGAACTTTAAACCTCCTACCTCCCGCTTCTGACCTCACACTTCTGACCTCCCCCGCCCCCCGATCACACGATGGAACGCCTTATGCAATATGTGTGGCAACACCGGCTCCTACTCTCCACCGATATGGTGACTGTCGACGGCCGCAAGGTGACTGTGATTGATCCCGGGAGGCTCAACACCGATGCCGGCCCCGATTTTTTTAATGCTAAAGTGAAGATTGGCGACCGCCTCTGGGCCGGAGATGTCGAAATCCATGTCAAAGCCAGCGACTGGCATCGCCACGGCCACGACGGCAACCCTGCCTACGACTCCGTGGTGCTCCATGTGGTGGACCGCGACGACACCTCTATCTCCCGCTCCAACGGCGAGACTATTCCGCAGATGGTGATGCAATGCGATGCTGAGTTCCACCGCCGCTACCACTCCCTGGTTGACCGCGCCGACATCGACCTCCCCTGCGCTCCGGATATCGCCGCTCTCGAACCCCTCCACCGCCTCGACTGGCTCACATCGCTTGGATTCGAAAGGCTCTATGAGAAAGCCGTAAGGCTCTCCGACCTCGTGGAGTATTATAATGGCGACTGGGAGCAAGCCACATACATTATGCTCGCGCGGGCACTCGGCTTCGGCACCAACTCCGAACCTATGGAGCGCCTCGCACGCTCTCTCCCGCTCCACTTCCTGCGCAAACATAGCGATTCGCTGACAGCCATAGAGGCGCTGTTCTTTGGCCAGGGGGGCTTCCTCGACTCGGCGCCCGCTTCAGACCCCTACGTGGAGCAACTCCGCCGCGAGCATAGCTTCTTTGCCCACAAATTCTCGCTTCACCCCCTCGAGCCGTTGGGTTGGAAGATGGCCAGGATGCGCCCCCAGAATTTTCCACATCGCCGCGTGGCGCTGCTGGCGGCAATTCTCTGCGATGATTCGCGCCTGATGAGCCGCCTCCTCGAGACCACTTCGCCCGAGGAGCTGATCGACCTCTTCCGCCACCCGCTCAAGGGGTACTGGGCCAACCATTTCACCTTCGGCGCCCCCGCAGAACGCACATTCGACACCATCTCCAAGGCCTCAGCCCGGGTGCTGATAATAAATGTGGTGGCTCCGCTGCTCATGGCCTACGGGACTGCACGTGGCGACGACACCCTCACGGAGCGCGCCTCAGAACTGCTCCACACCCTCCCGGCCGAAAGCAACTCCATCGTGGATCTCTTCAAGGCGGCGGGTCTCCCCTGTGAGGATGCCTTCACGTCGCAAGCCGTGATCCACCTTCGGCGCACTCTCTGCGAGCCGCGCAAATGCCTCTATTGCCGCCTCGGCCATCGTCTGCTGGCTCACCGCGCCCGCCGCAAATGTTAGACCCCGTTCCCCAAAATTTGTTAACGCTGGGGTCTTGTCTGAAGGATTTATTTCCACAGATTTAAGAGGTTCGCACTGATCATCCGGGCCACTATCGTTCTCCCTCAGCCAATCACACAGGTTGGCAGGATCGACATGGGCGAGTGATTGCCATTCATTGTTATCTCCGAGAAACAGACATTGATTCATCTGATCGGAACTGCACTGCGCAGGCTCATCCGCGGGGGGTGTCGCGGGCATGGCGGCAGGTTGCGACTCCTTCAGTTCCTGTAGGTCCTGAAGAGCCTTCTCTTCCAACTTTCGCTGACGGCGCAGAGCTGCCTGACGGATAGCTCGGGCACGGCGGGCGATCGCCTCATCGATTCGCCGCTTGAATATGGCAAAGAGGCCAAGTTCCCAGAGGTATTGGCGGTACCCTTCGCGAAGGGTCCCATGGTCAATGTAATAATCGATCGTAAGGGTGATAAATTCGTCGTAGGCCTTCTCAGGGTCCTTCACCCGAAACTCATTGATGCAAAGGCGCGCATCCTCGCAGATACGGTCGTAGACCTTCTTGGAAATAACTTTCGGCCATTTTTTCCAACCCCGGGAGGTGGAGATAACCGCATAGGCCTCAACATATTCAGCAGGTGGAAAGAGGGGTTCATCGTTGAAGACTACATCATCAAAGGGAACAAGTTTTCGCATAGCAGTGTGTGTGTTTATCAGGTAAGGTTTGTAGGAAGAAAAAAGCAGATTTCGGGAGCGATCCCCCCGGATTTGTTAGCATAAAAATATCACTGCAAAAATAGTCACTCCATCACCCGCTCTTTACCTGATTTGAACCGAAAATGAAAAAAATCATGAGTGTTATGATTTTCACCCCAAGATATTATTTCACACCAAAGGTCACGTTGCGCTCCTACATATTGACCGGACAGTACAAACCCCGGTGCATCAGTTTCATGGATGCGTTTCCACTCCATGAATTACCATCACAAGGCAGCTTATACCTAATTTATCCTCAATATTGGCTATACTCTTGAAACTTAGATTTTCAGTTCCGGAGAGCAGTTTGCTGACGTATTGGGGTGAAACCCCGAGCTTTGAGGCAAGATCAGCACGCTTCAATCCATTGTCCTGCATATAGCCAATAAGGGTCACGGCAAGTTGGCGCGACCAACGAAGCCAGCTTGCATTCTCTTTACGCCAAGTTGATTCTTCAACAAAACGTGACGGAGCTTCCCCTTCATGTGACTCTAAAAATTTTATTGCCTTGCTTGCCATATCATTCTTCATTAGTAAGTTCAACAAAACTGTCTTGATCGAAAACACCATTGGCTTTCAAAAAAGCCTTGCAGCGGTTGAGTTTTTCAAGTTCGAGTGCCGTGTGCTCTCGTTCCTGCATTGTTCCACTTACGAAACAACAGAGTCAATTCATCAACTTCTTCATCAGGAGACTTGACAGCCCACAGATGGTTGTATTTTGGTATTACCCTTACGAACTTCATATTTTATAAACGTATTTTCGAAGTACAAAGTTAATAAAAAGTCTTGAAAAATGCAACCTATAGGTTTCGTTTCCGACATTTTCTCCCCGTGGTCTCCGACATTCGAGACATCAGAAGAGGCATAAATGGTAGTTTGAAATTGGGTAGGAGTTGATTTGAACTTGGACTTTAGCTTTGAACACTCACATTTTTAGCTCAAAACTTCATCTGACAGCTTCTTAATTCGGTATTATGTAAAAAAAATGGACCTAACCCCGGTGGGTTAAATCCATTTTTTTTCATCTTTGTGTCGGGGTGGCGAGATTCGAACTCGCGACCCCCTGCTCCCAAAGCAGGTGCGCTAACCGGACTGCGCTACGCCCCGTGGCAACGCGGGATGCAGTCGATCCCAAACGTTTTCCGCTGCAAAGTTACAGGTTTTTCCTGACATTCCAAAGCCTTCTTCAAATTAGAAATAATATTTCGTATATTTGCAACCACAAAATCCAATATCCAATGACTCCTGACCGGCATACACACGAGGGCGCTCCCTACTACCCTCCGATGGTTCACTCCGTATATTTCAGCGCTACATTTTCCACCAAAAGGGTGGTCAATGAGATAGCCAACCGGTTGGGCACCGTGGTCTCCGAGACAGATCTGACGCTCTCACAGCCGGCCAGGGTGCTCGATATCCACCCTTCTGACATATTGGTGGTCGGGGTGCCGGTCTATGGCGGCAGAGTGCCTCTGATGGCTCTCCCGGGGCTCAATATGATCAAGGGCAACAAGACCCCCTGCATCCTCGTGGCCGTCTATGGCAATCGCGACTACGACGATGCCCTTGTGGAGCTCTCTGACATAGTGGAGCGCAACGGTTTCCGCCCTGTGGGCGCAGCTGCCATCGTCGCTGAGCATAGCATATTCCCGAAGGTTGCCGCGGGGCGCCCTGACGACCTCGACTGGACCCTGATCAATAATTTCTGCGCAGCTCTCCTTCCGGCTCTCACTACAGGCGGGTGTGAGGCTGAGGACCGGAAGGTCTCCACCCTCAAGGGTAATCGCCCCTACAGGAAGTCAGGCCCCGTGCCTATCCATCCTTCTGCCAATAGCCTCTGCAATAGTTGCGGAAAGTGCGCCCGGGAGTGCCCGGCGGGTGCTATCCCCACTGACCATCCGAGCCACACTGACAAGCAGATCTGTATAGCTTGTGCGCGTTGCATCAAGGTGTGCCCGCAGCAAGCCCGCAGCTTCAGGGGGCTTCTCTACAAAATTGCGGGTTGGAAATTCACCCGCGACAACTCTGCCCGCAAAGAGCCCGAATTTTTCTTCCTCTGAAGTTTGGAAGCCGGCTCATAATATCAGGGTGAGTTAGAGCGTTGGAGTGATAGATGGAGCCGCAATTCATAGCCATAGACCTGAAATCGTTCTATGCCTCCGTAGAGTGCGTAGAGCGAGGCCTCGACCCGCTCGACACATGTCTGGTGGTGGCCGACGCCTCGCGCACCGACAAGACGATCTGTCTGGCCGTGTCGCCCGCTCTCAAAAGCTACGGCACCGGAGGACGCCCCCGCCTCTTTGAAGTCAAAGCCAAAGTGAGGGAGGCCAACCGCTCCCGCGGCCGCAGCGGCAGCTCTACCTCCAAAGCTATCCTCGACACCCATCCCGAACTCGCTGTAGACTTCCTCATAGCCCCGCCCCGCATGGCTCACTATATCGACTACAGCACCCGCATCTATAAGATATATCTGCGCTACATAGCCCCAGAGGATATCCATGTCTACTCCATCGCCGTGGTGATATTCGGCGGCACTCCATATCCCGCCTCATATAAGATGAC
>WFLX010077899.1_pt1 | contig 20918 bp, 20 predicted proteins | sample 4967041 | NCBI WGS metagenome assembly WFLX01 (sample SAMN12857096, study PRJNA449069) | gut metagenome | isolation source: stool from male and female vole | host: Microtus ochrogaster | place: USA:Florida | collected 2017
CCAATATGGCGATAGCTATCGGCTTGGACTACTCGCCGCTTGGCCGCCGCCAGCGCAAAGGAGTGCTCGACGTTGTAACACGCGAGTTGCTCACTCCTAAAGGTCTGCGCACTCTGTCGCCGAAGAGCTACGGGTACCATCCCTTCTATGTCGGAAGTCCTGAAGACCGCATAAAGGCATATCACAACGGAACTGCCCGTCCATGGCTCATCGGAATGTATGCCGACGCCTACATCAAAGTGTTCGGCATGAGTGGAATCAGCTACATCGACCGCATGCTTATCGGATTCGAAGACGAAATGAGTAACGGCTGTATCGGTTCGATCTCACAACTCTATGACGGCAATCCGCCATTCACCGGCAGAGGAGCCATATCCCATGCGACATGCGTGGCTGAAGTTCTCCGCACCTTAAGAAATCTCAAAAAACTAAATGCATAACAGCCTGCCATGAAAGCATTAATGTTTGGGTGGGAATTTCCACCCCATATCTTAGGCGGTCTTGGAACCGCCAGCTACGGTCTCACAAAAGGCATGTGGGAATGTGGCGACATGGATATAACTTTTGTAATACCCAAACCTCACGGTGATGAGGATAAAAGTTTCGCCAAAATCATAGGCACATCGCAAACCCCTGTAGCATGGCGCGACGTGAGCCGCGAATATGTTGAAAGCCGCATAGGCAACGTGATGAACCCTGACGAATATTTCCGTCTCCGCGACCACATCTATGCTGACTTCAACTATATGCGTCTGAACGATCTGGGATGTATCGAATTTTCCGGACGCTATCCCGACAACCTGCTTGAGGAAATAAACAATTACTCGATTTGCGCGGGAGTTATCGCAAGAACGGAAGAATTTGACGTTATCCACTCCCATGACTGGCTCACCTACCCCGCCGGCATCCATGCCAAGCAGGTTACAGGCAAGCCCCTCGTGATTCATGTTCACGCAACCGATTTTGACCGCTCGAGAGGCAACGTGAATCCTACCGTCTACAACATTGAGCGCGACGGAATGATTCATGCCGACCACATCATCACCGTCAGCAATCTTACCCGCAATACCGTCATCGAGAAATATGGCATTGACCCCAATAAGGTGACCACCGTCCACAACGCCGTGACTCCGCTAAGCGAGGAGCTTCTTAACGTCAATCCTCCGCGCGCGAAAGAAAAGGTGGTGACATTCCTCGGTCGAATCACCATGCAAAAAGGTCCTGAATACTTCGTCGAGGCAGCCGCGCGCGTTCTCAAGAACAATCACAACGTGAGATTTGTAATGGCAGGAAGCGGCGACATGATGGACAAAATGATAACCCTCGCTGCTGAGAGAGGCATCGCCGACCGCTTCCATTTCCCCGGCTTCCAGAAAGGAAAGCAAGTGTATGAAATGTTGAAAGCAAGCGATGTCTACATCATGCCTTCGGTATCGGAACCCTTCGGTATCTCGCCATTGGAAGCAATGCAGATGGGAGTGCCGTCAATCATCTCCAAGCAGAGCGGATGCGCCGAAATCCTAACCAACGTAATCAAAACCGATTACTGGGACATCGACGCCATGGCTGACGCCATCTACTCGATCGTCACCTATCCGGCCATGTACAATCAGCTTAGAGAAGACGGACTTGCCGAAGTGAATCAGATTACCTGGGACAAAGCCGGACGCAAGGTTATCGACATATACAATAAAGTTCTCCACCGCAATTAACCGAAAATAAAATTACATACCTCAAAACCCCAAAGCTTATGAAAGCTATTTGTTTCTATTTTCAGATCCATCAGCCGTTCAGGCTAAAAAGATATCGTTTCTTTGATATAGGTAACGACCATTACTACTATGACGATTTCGCCAATGACGACATCGTCACCCGCATCGCCCACAAGAGCTACATTCCCGCTGCTGAAACCCTGCTCAGAATGATTGAAGCATCCAATGGCAAATTCCGTTGCGCTTTATCAATCTCAGGCACCGCGTTGGAACAATTCGAACAGTATGTTCCTGAATTCATCGACTTGCTTAAGAAACTTGCCGACACCGGGAAAGTGGAATTCCTTGCCGAGACCTATGCTCACTCACTCTCTTCGCTCATTGACCCCGAAGAATTCGCCCAGCAGGTCAAGAGCCATGACGACAAGATATTCGAGTTGTTTGGACAGCATCCCAAAGTGCTTCGCAACACAGAGTTAATTTATTGCGACGAAATGGCTCCGATGATTTATGACCTCGGCTACAAAGGCTGTCTCACAGAAGGAGCCAAACATATTCTCGGATGGAAGTCGCCCAATTATGTTTACTCGGCTGCCACATGCCCCAAACTCAAATTGCTTCTCAAGAATGACAAGCTCAGCGATGACATCTCATTCCGTTTCAGCAACCATGAATGGGACGCCTATCCATTGACCGCCGACAAGTATATCGACTGGATTGCCAACACCCCTGCCGAAGAGCAGGTCATCAACCTGTTCATGAGCCTTGAGACTTTCGGTGAAATTCAGCCCCGTGAAAGCGGTATCTTCCAGTTCCTTGAAGCGCTCCCACGTTTCGCCGAGCAGAAAGGAATTGATTTCTGGACTCCGTCGGAAGTAGTGTCAAAGTGCAAAGCTGTCGACACCCTCAGCGTGCTTCACCCCATCTCATGGGCCGACGAAGCTCGTGACACAAGCGCATGGCTTGGAAATAAACTTCAGAACGAGGCGTTCAACAAGCTTTATTCAGTAGCAGAAAGAGTGCGTTTGTGTACCGACCGCCGTCTGAAACAGGACTGGACCTATCTTCAGGCAAGCGACCATTTCTTCTACATGTCGACAAAACACATGAACGACGGAGCGGTTCACGCCATGTTCAGCCCCTACGAAACTCCGTTCCAGGCTTTCACCAATTACATGAACGTGCTCGCTGACTTCATTGTGCGCGTTGAAGAGCAGTATCCCCTCTCGATTGAAAATGAGGAATTGAACTCACTTCTCACCACAATACGAAATCAGGCTACTGAAATCGAAGTCCTCAACAAGGAAGTAGCTTCAATGCGAAACAACCTTGAGCACTTCAATGAAGAGCATAAAACCCGCAAGGAATTAGCCGAAAAAGAATCGGAAGAAAAACCAGCGAAAAAAGCTGCTGCCGAAAAGCCCGCTAAGGCTGCAAAGAAAACAGCAAAAAAGACTAAGAAAGCTCTGGAAACAAAAGAATAAAATCTGACCTCATCTATAATCGGAAGGACAGGCGACGCATAATAAGCGCCTATCCTTCCGATTTTTTTAATCAGTTTAATTATGGATATAGAAAAATGCCGGGAAATATGTTTAAGCCTTCATGAGAGGATAAATGAGACTTTTCCGTTTGACGATGTATCGCTCGTAATGAAAATAGCCGACAAAATGTTTGCGCTCTTACCCCTTGACACCCCTGACATAATCTCACTTAAATGCGATCCCGAACGAGCCATTGAATTGCGCGAGCNTTATNATGGNATAGAACCGGCTTATCACTTTAATAAAAAATACTGGAATCAAGTGAGCCTGCATGACGACGTGCCCGATTCCCTAATCGCAGAACTGATTGCCCACTCATTTCAACTCGTTGTAGCGAAATTNNCCCGAAAACAACNGGAAGANCTNGCNATCACNGTGAANNNANCAATCTAATCATGATGATAGGGTTCCCCTCGGAGAATGGTCATAGCCCGGTAAAGCTGCTCGGTAAAAAAAAGCCTGACCATTTCATGGGAAAAAGTCATTTTCGATAAAGAAATCTTATCATCGGCACGATTATATACCCCTTTTGAAAATCCATAAGGACCACCCACAAGAAAGACAAGCCGTTTAGGAACCGTGACCATTTTCTTATCGATAAAAGCAGCAAACTCCCTCGACGTAAATTCCTTGCCTCGCTCGTCGAGAAGCACCAAATAATCACCTGGCAGCAACTGGGCGAGCATAATTTCGCCCTCCATTTCCTTCTGTCGCTCTTCGGTCAATGACTTGGTTGTCTTGATATCCTGAAGATAAGTTATTGAAAACGGCACATAATGGGATGTGCGTTTCACGTAATTGTCAATACCTTCCTGAAGATATCGGGAGACGGTTTTCCCGATAACCATTAATTCTATTTTCATACTTTTTCGTTTCCGCAAAGATAGACATTCTTTTTCCAGCCGTCAATTACTATTTTGGAAATAGCGCGAAAATAGCTATTTTTGCACCGATTTAACACTTGTCGAAATATGAAAACGAGAGAACAGCTAATCGATGAACTTATCGATCTATCATTTGCCGAAGACGTAGGCGACGGTGACCACACCACGCTAAGCACTATTCCTGAAAATGAGACAGGAAAACAACAGCTCATCATAAAAGAGGAAGGAATCCTTGCCGGAGTGGACATCGCTCGAAAAGTATTCGAAAAATTTGATCCGTCATTAAAAATGACTGTTTTCATTAACGACGGCGAGCATGTGAAGCCCGGCGATATCGCATTTGTTGTAGAAGGAAAAGTGAGGTCCTTGCTGCAAACCGAACGCACTATGCTCAACATAATGCAGCGCATGAGCGGCATCGCCACCACCACAGCCCGATATCAGGAAAAGCTACAAGGCTTGAAAACAAAGGTGCTTGATACTCGCAAAACCACCCCCGGAATGCGACTTCTCGAAAAGGATGCCGTAAAAATAGGGGGAGGCATGAACCACCGCATAGGCTTGTTTGACATGATTTTGATTAAAGACAATCATGTGGACTTCGCCGGAGGCATTCCTCAGGCAGTCGCTGCCGCCCGCAAATATCTCAAAGAGAAAGACAAGAATCTGAAAATAGAGGTTGAGGTCCGCAATACCGACGAAATCAATCAAGCGCTTGAATGCAATGTCGACAGAATAATGCTCGACAATTTCACTCCCGAACGCACTCGCGAAGCCGTAAAACTCATCAACGGACGCGCTGAAATCGAATCGTCGGGAGGTATTACCATCGACACCCTCAGGGACTATGCCGAAGCCGGAGTAGATTTTATCTCAGTCGGCGCCCTGACTCACTCGGTAAAAGGACTCGACATGAGTTTTAAGGCTTGCTAAATCGAGCCTTAGAACCGGTCTCCAGCATTTTATCCACCGTAAAGCCCGCAAATGTGTCAATCACAATGTGGGCTTTGCTTTTTATCCTTTCAGCCTGCAATGTAGTGGCAAGCCCTATCACTACCGCTCCTGAAGCCATCCCGGCTTCAAGTCCCGCCTCCGAGTCCTCAAAGACCCAGCAATCTTCAGGAACGCATCCAATTCTTTCAGCCGCCATCTGATAGCCCTGCGGATCGGGCTTTGAGCGCTGCACGTCCGATCCGGTTACAACGGCATCAAAGCAGTCCTGCAATTCAGGGTGCAACCGCCACAATTTAGTCATTTTTTCGTGGCTGCTGCTCGTCACTATCGCAGTTCTCACTCCCCTCTCTCGCAGTTCGGCAAGGAAGTCCATCACCCCTTCACACACGGGATAATCCATTTCAGCCTCAAATTTATTAATCCGCGCCAACACGTCTGCCGACGCTTCGGGGGAAGGGAAATAGGTGAGCAATATTTTCTCTATAGTGCTACCTTTTATATTCATTGCAAAATTATCGTCGGGAATATGATAATCCAGTCCAAGCTGACGGTAAAATTCCGTGTAAAGACGTTCACTGTCAATCAACACTCCGTCAAGATCAAATAACGCGCCTAAAATCGTCATCTTTTAAAAATATTTAATTAGAATGCAAAAATAACAATTATAACAGACCAAAATTGGCTAACAGATGTTAATTTTGTAACATAAAACTAATTTTATGGCAAATGCGGATAGCCCGATGTCGCTCGGGTCAAAATCTATCAGTCGACTACTCGTCCAATATTCAGTTCCTGCAATCATTGCGAGCGTAGCGACTTCTTTATACAACATCATCGACAGCATTTTTATAGGAAGAGGAGTGGGACCGATGGCTATCGCCGGATTGGCTATTACGTTTCCCATGATGAATCTCGTCGTAGCATTCTGTACTCTCATCGCTGCCGGCGGCGCCACAATCACATCGATTTTCATGGGACAGAAAAACATTTCCCGCGCTACCGACGTGGTGAACAACGTGATGGTGTTATGCCTGATAAATTCAGTCGTTTTCGGAGGGCTCTCCCTCATCTTCCTTGACGACATTCTCATATTCTTCGGAGCCACCCCCGAAACCATAAGCTATGCCCGGGAATTCATGACCATAATCCTGTATGGCACACCTATAACCTATGTGTTCATAGGGCTCAACAACCTCATGCGAGCCACCGGCTATCCGAAAAAAGCGATGATTTCAGCCCTCATTTCAGTAGGTATAAACTTGGTGATTGCTCCAATCTTCATTTTCAAGTTCAAATGGGGAATCGCAGGCGCCGCCCTGGCGACTCTATGCGGACAGTCGGTGGCGTTCATCTGGGTGCTCATCCATTTCTTTTCAAAGAGCAGTTTCATTCATTTCCAACGCAACAACAAGTGGTTTACCCCTACGATAATAAAACGGATATACGCTATCGGACTCTCACCGTTCCTGATGAACGTCTGCGCCTGCGTGGTGGTGATTTTCATCAACAAAGCACTGCTTGACACCGCCGGCGTAGACGGGAATATGGCAGTAGGAGCCTACGGAATCATCAACCGCACCACAATGTTCTTTGTCATGATCGTATTTGGCGTCACTCAGGGAATGCAACCTATACTCGGCTTCAATTTCGGTGCCAACAACTGGGAACGAGTTAAGCGCACCCTCCGACTCGGAATGTTCTGCGGCTTCGCCATCACCACCATTGGGTGTATCTTGACCGAGACACTTCCCAACAACATCAGCCAGCTTTTCACCACCGATGAAACCCTCATTGACATAGCTCGCCGCGGTTTTAGAATATATTTCGCCTGCTACTCAATTGTGGGAATTCAAATTGTGATTCAAAACTTTTTCCAGTCAATTGGCAAGCCGAAACTCTCCATCTTCCTGTCATTGACACGCCAGCTCATCTTCCTCATCCCATTCCTGCTCATTCTGCCGCGGCATTACGGAATTGACGGCGTATGGGCAAGCATGTGCGGCTCCGACCTCCTTGCGTTCCTGCTCGCTGTTGGAACTCTTATCATAATGAACAGGAAACTTAACCGATATTTCAAGAACTTAACTTCTCTAAGCAACAGCTGATCAACAATCATGATTATCGACACCAACCTTAGAGTATCGCCCAAAACAGCATCCAATCTCAAGCTGCTGACTGAACTTGCAATAAAGGAGACCCGACTCGACGCTCATCGAGTAAAAGCGTCCCACATCATAAAACGCTCAATCGATGCCCGCCAACGTAATGTTGTTATCAACATAACTTTAAGAATGTGGCTCGACGAGGAACCCGAATCGCTCACCACCGCATCGCCGGTAAAGTATGCCAAAGTCAACGGAAGTGCTCAGGCAATCGTTGTCGGAGCGGGACCGGCAGGTCTGTTCGCCGCGTTAAGGTTGATCGAGCTTGGCATCCGCCCCGTTGTTCTTGAACGCGGAAAAGACGTGGATTCAAGAAGAAAAGACCTCGCCGCAATTTCACGAGAAAACCGGGTCGATCCCGATTCAAACTATTGCTTCGGTGAAGGCGGAGCCGGCGCCTATTCCGACGGCAAGCTATATACCCGCAGCAAGAAGCGCGGCTCAGTCGACAAAGTGTTGAACATCCTGCACCAACACGGAGCGTCGGAAAACATTCTCATCGACGCTCACCCTCACATAGGCACCGACAAGCTCCCCAATGTCATAAAGGCTATCCGAAACACGATTATCGACAATGGCGGAACTGTAAAATTCAACACTAAAGTTACCGAACTTATAATTGAAAACGGGATAACTGTGGGAGTCAAGACCGCCGACGGTCAAGAGTATCACGGACCCGTCATTCTTGCCACCGGACATTCGGCTCGCGATGTCTACCGTTTTCTTCTCGACGCAGGAGTGAAACTCGAAGCGAAAGGAATTGCCGTAGGGGTAAGACTTGAACATCCCCAGGCTCTTATTGACAAAATCCAATACCACAGCCCGGAAGGAAGAGGACAATATCTCCCCGCAGCTGAATACTCGATGCTCACAAGAGTCGATGACCGAGGAGTCTACTCATTCTGCATGTGTCCCGGTGGCTTCATCATTCCGGCGGCAAGCGCTTCAGGACAGCTCGTGGTCAACGGCATGTCCCCATCATCGCGCGGAACCCGCTGGGCTAATTCGGGTATGGTCGTTGAAGTACTTCCTGAAGATGTCACAGCTTACAACGGTCCCCTTAAAATGATGAAATTTCAAGAGGATATCGAAACAAAATTCTTCGATGACGCAAAGCAAACGCAAAACGCGCCGGCGCAACGCATGATCGATTTCACCAATGGGAAGCCCTCAACCTCGTTGCCCGAAACATCTTATGCTCCGGGAATCCACCCGGCGAGAATAGACGAACTGCTGCCCGAAACAGTGGCAAGCCGGCTGCAAGAAGGGTTCAGGCAATTTGGGAAAAAATCGAAAGGATTCCTCACCAACGACGCAGTGCTGATAGGCTGCGAAACGCGCACATCCTCGCCCGTGAGAATCACGCGCGATTCCGAAACGCTGCAACACATCAATATCAACGGGCTCTTCCCTTGCGGCGAAGGAGCCGGTTATGCGGGCGGCATCGTGTCAGCCGCTATCGACGGTGAACGATGCGCCGACGCGCTCGCGGCTTATCTCGACGTCAATCGCTGACCCAACTCCCCCATTGACTCCGTCATTAAAAATTATTGTGAGATTTTTGCAATAATATTTTGTAATTAAATAGGGTGTTACGCAGATTTTTAATAATTTTGCACTTTGAATCGATAACTAAGAACATAACGTATGTCAGACATTAAGAAAATCAAGACCGCTCTGGTTTCAGTATACCACAAAGATGGTTTGGATGAAATACTTGCTTTGTTACACAAGCAGGGAGTGCAATTTCTCTCAACCGGTGGAACACAATCATTTATCGAAAGTCTGGGCTATCCCTGCGCTCTCGTAGAAGACCTCACAGGCTATCCCTCAATCTTAGGAGGACGCGTGAAGACATTGCACCCTAAAGTTTTCGGAGGCATCCTGAACCGTCGTNACAATGAAGGCGACCGTGAGCAAANCAAGCAATATGACATTCNCGAAATCGANCNTGTGANTGTCGATTTGTATCCCTTTGACGACACTGTAGCATCGGGCGCTTCTCACGAAGCAATCATTGAAAAAATCGATATTGGCGGAATCTCCCTTATCCGAGCTGCCGCTAAAAACTATAAAGACGTTATCATCGTCGCTTCGAAGCATCAGTACGCGCCCCTCGCCGCTCTCCTGCGTGAGAACGGAGCTGAATCGACCCTCGATCAGCGCCGCTGGTTTGCAAAAGAAGCATTCGCTGTCAGCTCAGGCTATGACAGTTCAATCTTCAACTATTTCGATCAGAATGACGGACCGTCGGCACTGCGCATAGCAATCGACGGAGCCAAGACAATGCGCTATGGCGAAAACCCCCATCAGAAAGGATATTTCTTCGGAAATTTCGAAAGCATGTTCGAGCAGCTTCACGGAAAAGAGATTTCCTACAACAATCTGCTTGACATCGACGCTGCGGTCAATCTCATAAGCGAGTTCACCGACCCCACTTTTGCAATCCTCAAGCACAACAATGCATGCGGACTCGCAACCCGTCCCACAATCGCTGAAGCGTGGAAAGACGCTCTCGCCGGCGATCCTGTTTCAGCATTTGGCGGTGTGCTCATCTGCAACGGAGAGATTAACGAAGAGGCTGCCGAGGAAATGAATAAAATCTTCTTCGAAGTGGTTATCGCTCCGTCCTACACTGAAAAAGCCCTTGAAATTCTTAAGCAGAAAAAGAATCGCATAATCCTTATCCAAAAGTCTCCTTTGACTACAAAAATGCAATTCCGTTCATGCTTGAACGGAGCGCTGGGACAGGAACGCGACCTCAAGATTGAAACTCCCGAAGATCTCAAGCAGGCAACCAACCGCGCTGTCACCCCCGAACAAGTAAAGGATTTGCTTTTCGCCAATAAGATAGTTAAAAACTCAAAGAGCAACGCCATCGTTCTCGCTAAGGGCGAACAACTTCTCGCCAGCGGTGTGGGACAGACTTCGCGCGTCGACGCTCTCAAGCAAGCTATCGCAAAAGCTCACTCGTTCGGATTTGACCTTCACGGCGCCGTTATGGCATCTGACGCATTCTTCCCATTTGCCGATTGCGTGGAGATAGCGCACGAAGCAGGGGTAGAAGCTGTCATCCAACCCGGCGGCTCAATCCGCGACAACGACACCGTGGAATATTGCAACGCCAACGATATGGCGATGGTTATTACCGGTTTCCGTCATTTCAAACACTAATTTGATTCAATTACTCTCACTGACCAAAAATGGGACTTTTCTCTTTCACAAAAGAAATAGCCATCGATTTAGGTACCGCCAACACCATTATCATCCACAATGATAAGATCGTGATTGACGAGCCTTCAATCGTGGCGCTTGACACAAAGACCGGCAAACTGATTGCTGTCGGAACCGAGGCGCAGCAGATGCAGGGCAAAGAGCCCGAAGGCATCCGCACCGTCCGTCCGCTCAGAAAAGGCGTGATTGCCGACTTTAACGCCGCTGAATTAATGATTCGCGGTTTAGTGAAAAAAGTAAGCACAAAAAGCAAGTGGTTCTCGCCGTCGCTTCGCATGGTTGTCGGTATCCCCTCAGGCTCTACCGAAGTGGAAATCCGTGCGGTGCGCGACTCGTCGGAACATGCCGGCGGACGCGATGTCTACATGATTTATGAGCCAATGGCTGCCGCTCTCGGTATCGGACTCGACGTGCAGGCTCCCGAAGGCAACATGATCGTCGACATAGGCGGCGGTAGTTCAGAAATCGCCGTTATCTCGCTCGGCGGCATCGTCAGCAACAAGAGCATCCAGATCGCCGGCGATGACCTTACCGAAGATATTAAAGAGCACATGCGCCGCGCCCACAACATAAAAGTGGGTGAACGCACAGCTGAGCTCATTAAAATGAACGTAGGCTCAGCCTTGACTGAACTTGAGAACCCGCCCGAGGACTATATCGTTCACGGTCCGAATCAAATGACCGCCTTGCCGATGGAGGTGCCTGTAAGCTATCAAGAAATTTCACACTGCATCGAAAAATCAATCTCCAAGATCGAAGCCGCAGTGCTTAGCGCTCTTGAGCAGACTCCTCCCGAACTCTATGCCGACATTGTTCGCAACGGTATATGGCTTGCCGGCGGCGGCGCTCTTCTGCGCGGTCTTGACAAGCGATTGATCGATAAAATCGGTATACCGTTCCACATCGCCGAAGACCCTCTTCTCGCTGTGGCTCGCGGAACCGGTGTCGCACTCAAGAATATCAACAAGTTCAAATTCTTGATTCGATAACACCTCATTAAAGAACCTGTTTCCTGTTGGGAGTGCTGTGAAAAACACGGCACTCCCTAATAGGTAAATATATATGCTGCGTTGACAACAAAATGCGTGACCTGCTTGATTTTCTAATCAAATACAGCAAATGGCTTCTGTTCGTGATTTATGTGGTTGCGAGCTGCGTGTTGCTTTTTCATAACAATCCGTATCAGCACCACATTTTCCTCACGTCAGCCAATACCGTCTCATCAGCCGTCTACGGAAGCGCTGAAAACGTCACTTCCTATTTTCATCTCCATGACATAAATGAGGATTTGCAGTCACAAAACGCCCGCCTCGAAGCTCAACTCCTCGACTTGCAGAAAAAGCTTGAAAAATATGAGCTTGACGAAGCGTTTGATTCAATAATGGCTGACACAGTTAAATTGCAATATGACTTCATCCTTGCCAATGTGATCAGCAACAGCGTGACCCGAGGACATAACTATATCACCATAGGCAAAGGAAAGAAGGACGGCATCAAACCCGAAATGGGAGTTGTAGACCAGAACGGAGTTGTCGGCGTAGTCAATGTGGTTGGAAACAACGCTTCCCGAATAATCTCGCTTCTCAATCCCAAAATGAGACTCTCTTGCAAAATTAAGGGCAGCGAGTATTTCGGATCGCTCGTGTGGGACGGAAAGAATCCTGAAGAGGCGGTATTGGAAGAGATGCCCCGTCATGAGAAATTCAAAAAAGGCGACACGATTGTCACAAGCGGATATTCGGCGGTATTCCCTCCCGGCATTCCCGTTGGCACGATAATCAGTCACGCCAAAGAGCACGACGACAATTTCTATGCGCTGCGTATAAAGCTGTTCACAGATTTCAACAGGCTCAGCACCGTCAGGGTAATCACCAACGAGATGGTTGAAGAACTTCAGGAAATCACCGACGGTGAAGAAAACGATTGAAACAACAGACAAAGATGACCAAAACAATACTCCAATTTCTACTGCTGTTCATTGTATTGATTCTGCTTCAGGCTATCGTGTTCAACAATATATGCCTGTTCGGAGTCGCCGTGCCGTTTGTGTTCATCTATTTCATTGTCCATCTGCCCATCACGATTTCCCCCAACTGGCTTCTCACCCTCTCATTCATAACCGGACTGACAATCGACATTTTCGCAAACACCCAGGGGATGAACGCCCTCGCATGCACGATTGTCGCCATGTCGCGCCACAGTATCCTTCACTGGTATTTCCCGCGCGAAGACGAGCTCACCATCCCCGAGCCCTCCATCAGGTCGCTCGGCTTCGAGTATTTCGCCAAATACCTGTTTACCTTTGTATTATTTTACTGCACTATAATATTCCTTATTGAATCCTTTTCATTATTTAACATTTTCAGGCTGTTGCTACGCATAATTTGCAGCACATTCCTCACGTTTTTGATTTTGCTGGGAGTTGACAGCATGCTGTCGCAGGGGAAATAATTTAATCTATGAGAAAAAACTACGAACTTGAAAAACGTAAATATATAATCGGCGGATTTATTGTCATTATTGTAATCATCTACATCATAAGGCTCTTCGACCTACAGGTGATGGATAATGACTACAAGCAATTTGCCGACTCAAATGCGTTCATGCACAAGACTCTGTATCCTTCCCGAGGAATGATACGGGATCGCAACGGGAAACTGGTGGTCTACAATCAGCCCGCCTACGACATCATGATGATACCGAGAAATGTTCAGGAATTTGACACAATCGATTTCTGCAACACTCTCGGCATCACCGTGGAAGCCTTCCATAAGCGCATCGCCGACATGAAGGACAAGAGGCTGAATCCGGGCTACTCCTCCTACACGCCTCAGAAATTCATAACCCAAATTTCAGCCCGAGACTATGGCAGACTTGCGGAAAAGTTATACCGTTTCCCCGGCTTCTATATCCAGCAGCGCATCCTCCGTCAATACACCACCTCGACGGCAGGAAATGTTCTTNGANATATCCGCGAAGTAAACCAGACCGATATAGAGCGTGACCCATATTATGCTCCCGGGGACTATTGCGGAGACCTCGGTGTGGAAAAAAGCTACGAAGAATATCTCCGTGGAGAAAAAGGCGTGGAGATATTGTATCGCGACGCTTACGGACGCATTCAGGGAAGATATGAGGACGGAGCCCACGACATCGCGCCGGTTTCGGGCAGAGATTTGACGCTTAGTCTCGACATCGACCTTCAACAATATGGCGAGAAGCTCATGCAGAATAAAATCGGAGCTATTGTCGCCATCGAACCGGCAACCGGAGAAATACTCGCGCTTGTCAGCAGCCCCACTTACGACCCCAAACTGCTCGTAGGGCGAGAGCGCGGAAAAAATTACCGGGCTCTCATCAACGACTTTTACAAGCCGCTGTTTGACCGCGCTCTAAAAGGCGCCTATCCTCCCGGCTCCACCTTCAAGCCCTCGCAAGGCTTGATACTGCGCCAGGAAAACATCATCACCCTCTCCACCGCCTATCCCTGCTATCACGGATTCATAAGCGGGGGATTGAAGGTAGGATGCCACGGCCACGGCTCCCCCATCACTCTGCAGCCGGCTCTGCAAACCTCGTGCAACGCATTCTTCTGTTGGGGACTGAAAGCCATGCTCGACGGACATCGTTCCAAATATGGCTCAGTGGCGGAAGCGTTTGAAGTGTGGAAACGCCATCTTGTGTCGCTCGGCTACGGCTACAAACTCGGAGTAGATCTTCCCGGAGAATCACGCGGCTTCATCCCTAACGCAAAGTATTACAGCAAGCGCTATGGAGAAAACCACTGGAGCGCTAACACCATCATCTCAATCGCCATCGGACAGGGCGAGATATCAGCCACTCCGCTACAAATCGCCAATCTTTGCGCCACCATCGCCAACCGCGGCCACTTCATCACGCCTCATGTGGTTAAGGGTATTCAGGACACTGTCATGCCCGACGAATATATCCAAAAAAGATATCCCACGATTGATAAAGCATATTTCGAAGAAGTGGCGACAGGCATGAGAATGGCAGTGACCGGAGGCACCTGCCGATTAGCCAATCTTAGAGATATCGAAGTGTGCGGCAAAACCGGAACGGCTCAGAACCCACATGGAAAAGACCATTCTGCGTTCATCGGCTTTGCACCCTATCATGACCCGAAAATCGCAATCTGCGTATATGTGGAAAATGCCGGATTCGGAGCCACCTATGGAGTGCCTATCGGCTCCTTGATGATTGAAAAATATCTCACCGACACAATCGCCCCTGACCGCCAGTATCTGGAGGAAAGAATGTTTAACTCTAACACGATTATCAGCAGTGGAGTCAAAAAACACTAACAACTCGGTGTTGCGCAACATCGACTGGATAACAGTTATCATATATCTTCTGCTACTAATTGCGGGAGTAGTGTCGATCTACTCAGCAAGCTATGATTTCGACAACGCCTCGATATTCTCCTTCGAGGAATTCTCGGGGAAACAGATACGCTGGGTAGGATGCGCGATCGTTGCCGCTCTTGTAATCCTATTGATTGACTTCCGATTATATGAGGCTTACGCCTATCCCATCTACATTGGGATGATAATCTTGCTGATTGTCACGATTTTCCTTGCCCCCGACATTAAGGGGTCCCGATCATGGCTTGTACTGGGACCCATGAGCCTTCAACCTGCCGAATTCGGCAAATTCGCCACCGCATTGGCACTCGCCAAGCTTTTCTCATCCTATAATTTTTCTCTGAGCGGAGCGGCGAGCTACTGCCGAGCGCTGCTAATTATATTCCTGCCAATTATGCTGATTCTGGCACAGAAAGAGACCGGCTCGGCACTCGCCTATCTTGCGTTGTTCTTTGTGCTTTACCGTGAAGGAATGAGCGGGCTTGTGTTGACTGCAGCACTGCTCGCAGTGGTGTTTTTCGTGACAATTGTCAAGTATTCCGACACGATGGTAATGGGAATCCCGTCGGGCGAGTTTGCCGTCTTTATCATGATTGAAATAATTATCGTGGCAATGATGGCTGTATATTGCAAAGTGATATGGGGAGCGCGCACATTGCTGATTTGGTTCCTTGGCACCGGACTTGTGGCATGGGTGATCTCATTATGCGGCGTGGAAATTCCTGGGTTGATTTTTTTCCTTGCCGTAATCGGTATTGCTATAGGCTACTGCTTATTCCTTCTCTTCCGCGGTCCGGTCAAAAGAATACTTATCACTGTCGGCGGAGCCTTGTTTGCCATCATCTTCATGTTTTCCGTCAACAAGGTTTTCAACGACGTGCTTCAACCTCATCAACAGCAGCGCATCAAAGTGTCGCTCGGCATCGTCGAAGATCTACGCGGAGCAGGCTACAACGTGAATCAATCGAAAATCGCCATCGGCTCAGGAGGCATCTTTGGCAAAGGATTCCTCAACGGCACCCAAACCAAGCTGAAATATGTGCCCGAGCAGCACACCGACTTCATTTTCTGCACCATCGGTGAGGAGAAAGGATTCATCGGCACCACCGCCGTACTCGTCCTCTTCCTCATCTTGATTCTGCGCATCATAGGACTGGCTGAAAGACAGCCCACCACCTTCTCGCGCGTATACGCCTATTGCGTTGCATCATTCCTGATATTCCATCTTGCGATAAACGTGGGTATGGTAATCGGGCTATGCCCCGTNATCGGTATTCCGCTGCCATTCTTCAGTTATGGAGGTTCCTCATTGTGGGGTTTCACCTTCCTGCTGTTCATCCTTCTGCGTCTTGATGCCGCGCGCCGCCAGCATCACACTTATTGACGCCGTTGGGAAAGATATAGCGTCTTAAGGCTTATTTAGCCATTTATATTAGTCATTTACCAAGATTTTTCGTAAGTTTGCATATTCACAAATCCAGAATTTGACAGTCACTGATGGAGTCGCTTATATATGTCATCATACGCGGTATTGCAATTGGAGTGCTGATTTCAGCGCCAATGGGACCCATAGGCATGCTCATCATTCAGCGCACTCTCAACAAAGGGCGGCGTCCTGCGTTCTATACCGGAATCGGTGCAGCGTTAAGCGATTTAATCTACTGCCTTCTGACAGGTCTCGGGCTCTCGTTCATCACCGATTTCATCTCCACCAACCAACTGATTCTGCAGATTATCGGTTCAATCGTTCTTGCCGCTTTCGCTCTTGTGCTGTTTCAAAAGAACCCTACGCGACGTCTTTCCACCCCGGCAGAAATACCGGTATCGGGCTGGAAAGACATAGTTTCGGGATTTCTTCTTACGTTCTCAAACCCCCTGATTCTGTTTTTCATCATCGGACTATTCGCCCGATTCAATTTCCTGTTACCGGAATTCCAACACTACCATTATATTTCAGGCTATGCTTCAATTTTTGGAGGAGCTCTGCTGTGGTGGTTCACAATCACATATTTCATCAACAAGGTTAAGTCTCACTTCAATGTGAGATCCTTGTGGTTAATCAACCGCATTATCGGGTCGATACTGCTCATCATGGCAATAGTAGGACTGGTAATGGGTCTAAAAGACTACTTTATCCCATGAACACCAATCTCGATTCAATCTCAATTCCATTTATCGCCGATCTAAATGAGAATAATTATGATGAACTGCTTCAAACCATCGAAGGGAAAGGAATTCGTCAGACCATCGACTGCCTTGACTGGGCGGAGCAATATCCCTATCACCCATTGACAACCGTATCATTGCTCCACACAGCCGATAAACTCTATATAGACTTCTTCGTAAGAAGCAATTATCTGCGTGCCGTCAACTACAAGCATAATTCACCCGTGTTTGAAGATTCAAGCGTGGGCGTGTTTATACAGCCGTCGCAACATAAGCCTGACTACTATGCGCTCATGTTCAATTGCATCGGCACTATAAATGCGAGATACGTAACTCCCGAAAACAAAGTTATGCTCGATGATGGCTTCATTGATAAAATTTCAGTGTACGCGTCATGCGGCAATCGACCGTTTCAAGAACTTGAAGGACTCTTCAGCTGGAATGTCATCGTCGGAATCCCTCTTGACATTATCGGCATCGATTACAAAAATGAACCGGTGACAGTGAAGGGAAACTTTTATAAATGCGCCTCAGGCACAGCCCAACCTCATTTCATTTCGTGGCGACCGATACATACGCCCTCTCCAAGATTTGACGTTCCAGANTCATTTGGCACTATAACATTACTCTAAATATGAAAAAATTCTTATTGCTTCTATTTCTCGGAATTGCAGCCTCGTCATTATCGGCTCAATCTTCATTTAGTCTTAAAGATTTGCTTAAAGGAGCTTCTGATTCCACCTCTTCATCAAGCGGCTCCTCGCTTGGCGACATCCTCGGATCAGGTACAGTCGGATCGCTCGTAAGCAACATTCTCGGCAATGACAAAATCACGCCCGCCGATATAGTCGGAACATGGAACTATTCAGCTCCGGCAGTATCGTTCAAAAGTGACAATCTATTGAAAAAAGCCGGAGGCGCAGCAGCGGCAGCTACTGTTGAAAGCAAACTTGCTCCCTACTACAAGACGGCAGGATTCGATAAAATGGTCCTTACAGTAGAAGCCGACAGCACTTTCACAATGAAGCTCGCCCACGGTACACTCTCAGGCACCCTCTCCAAGTCAGATAAAGACGGCTTCATGACATTCCATTTCAAAGCGATGAAAATCAATGTGGGCACTATGGATGCCGCCGTGTCGAAAGCCGGAAACACATTGACAATCACATTCGACATTTCCAAACTTATGAAACTGGTGAACACAGTTGCCAAATTCTCAGGAAATTCAACTATTTCAGGTCTCAACAAACTGCTACAGAGCTATGACGGAATGCAAGCCGGCTTCCGACTGCTCAAGGGTAAAGACACCGCCACCGGCAAGAAGTAACAAGTTTCCTATATTCAACTTAACAATAGCGGATTCGACCATAAGTGTTGAATCCGCTATTCCGTTTTATCAACTCGACGGTTAACACTCTTTTTAAGATTTTTTGTTACGGCTCGCCTTGTCACTGTTTCTTGAAGTTTGTAAATTTGCAATGCTATGGCTCAATTATTATCACGAAAATACCTGTATATTCCATTATTAGCATTAGCTCTTTTTACAAGCGCATGCCATAGCTCACATCATGCAGCCACAACTCGGAAAACGACTGCCCAACAACGTGTTATAATAACCAAGGAGATTGACAAAAAGAAGCTTCGTTCCGATCAAATCCGTCTACTGGAGGAGGCTATGACTTGGCTTGGCACTCCCTACCGATATGGAGGTCAAGACTATTCAGGCACCGACTGCTCGGGACTGACAATGAAGGTCTATCACAAAGCCTTGGGAATCAAAATACCGCGCAATTCCGCCGAACAACAGAAATTCTGCAAAGCAATTAGCAAAAAATCGCTCACTACCGGCGACCTTCTTTTCTTTTGCACCGGAAAAGATAAAAACAGAGTGTCGCATGTGGGGCTTTACATCGGCGACGGACGTTTCATTCACTCCTCCTCAAGCCGCGGGGTGATAATAAGCCACATTGACGAAAACTATTATGCCGCAAATTACCATTCATCAGGATTTGTGAACAGGAGCGGCTACTCCCCTAAAAAAGAGTCGGAGCCAAAGGTTAAAACAGTTCCTGTCAAAAAGGCGCCAGAAACCCAGCCGCTGAAATTTGAAATTCCCAAAGACAAGGAAGCGGAGATGAAACTGAATCAAGCTATCGAGAACCGCATTGATTCCATCTACAGCTCATTTCTCGACTAATCTCAGAAATACCAGGGATGATTGTTTATCACCACAATTCCCTCGCTACCCTCATTCCCAAGAATGCGACGCGCGCAGATATAGCGTGAACCGTCAGTCAAGGCTGTGCGCTTCACCCTACCCGATGATTCAATAAAACAACCTTCGCAATCATATATACCCACATGATTTATGCGCCCCGACGCATTGCCAAAAAACACCAGATCGCCCTTGACAAGCTCGCGTTTCAATACCGGCGCCCCGGTTTTAGCCTGTTGCGAAGCGTCGCGCCTCAATATTCTGCCGGTGTTATAAAATGCCATCTTGACAAGCCCGGAACAATCCATCCCTTTGCTCGACAAGCCGCCCCATAAATAGGGAGACCCTATATGACGTTTGGCAATCCTGACAATCTCCTGAGCGGCATCCGGGATAAACACTCTATCGAGCGACTTTACATATTTTGATTTAATCCATCCTTTTCTGCCGTCGGGAAGCGTCACCCGAGTCCAGCCTTTCGTTATCACCCCTTCCATAATATCGCCCGAAACAACGTCGGTAACAACCCCTGCATCGTCCACGGCATTTTCATGAATCTTCACCTCATCGTCAGAAACCACGAAGAGTCTCGGAGCCCTTTTCCACAAGGAGAACGCCTTATCGTCAAGAAATGTCAACGAATTGGCTATCACATACCCCCTGTAACCGTCGGGAAGTTCAACCTCCCGCCAGTCGCTGCCAGCTTCTCCAACAATCCTCACCGGCATTCCCATCAAAACCTGAGTAGACATTTCTCCGCCGTGGCGCNGCTCGGTCCTGACATGCGCCACCGAAATGTGAGGGATTGCCCATTGGGCAANTATAACATCATGACATGACCACATTACAAGCAAACAGAGTATTATTANTCGAATCATCGTCCAAGCGTAAGNTTATCGCAGTAAATTTAATTATTTTTTCACTTCGACAATCCTTTTTCATTGTTAAATTGTTCAATAAATATAGAACGAAACCTCTCCACGCAAGAGTACGGTTTTAGAGATAGTCTTAAATTTTAAACTGTTATACTTCACTATTATGGGCAGCAAAGAAATTATAACACTGATGAGACTGCTCGAAATGAGCGAGTCACAGTATACAGTGGGCACATTTTCATTCTCCAACGGGCTTGAATCACCTACCGACATCAATCTCATTGCAAATGAATCTACTCTTCAGCAATATATCCTTGCCGCATCGCGACAAGCCGCCTACAGCGACAGCATAGCCGCCATACAGGCTTTCCGCGCCTCCTCGGAAGATGACTATGACCGCATTCTCCAAGCCGACGAAGAAGCAGCGGCGTGCAAATCGAGCTCCGAACTCGAATTCACACGTAAGTTAGGGAAAAAGCTCGCCGAAGAATCGCTCAGAATTCTTGATTGCCCCACAATAGAACGCTTGCTAAACGATATCATAAACGACATCACTCCCGGCACATACCCTGTGGTGCAAGCAATATTGATGTATCATACCGGCGCGACCGAAATGGAGATGTTCTGCTCCCAGCAATTCGGCATCATCAATATGATTCTTGCATCAGCCATCAGGAATGTGACAATCCGAGGCAGCGTCGATCCCCAGAAGATAGCCTACACTCTCGCCCCGCAAGCGGCGCTCGACTATTCTATAATAAAACATCTTGACTTCTCCGACATGCAA